>Ga0247611_10005485_pt1 | contig 16744 bp, 19 predicted proteins | sample 177DNAGHGhighgp2_FD_192422 | JGI IMG/M metagenome (GOLD analysis project Ga0247611, IMG submission 192422) | Sheep rumen microbial communities from Palmerston North, Manawatu-Wanganui, New Zealand - 1770 DNA GHGhigh gp2 | ecosystem: Host-associated > Mammals > Digestive system > Stomach > Rumen... | reverse complement strand
ATCGATTGTAAGTATAGTTTAGCGAAAATCGGCCTTTTTCTCAATTGATGCCGAGTAACTATTTTCTATAGCGTTAATCAGAGATTAAGAGAAATCAGAGTGTAGAAAAATAATGATTATTTGCAAGTTTTTTCACACTTTTTCGTTTTAGATCTGGCGTCGCGTTTCACGACATCAGCTATTTGCCTCTGACCTGATATAACAATTTGTGGGAGTAGCTGTCCTTATATTTTGTAAGGTTAAGTTTTGATTCACGACCTAGCCACTACCGAGGTCAAGAAAAAAGACCCACCACTAAGTGAGCCTTATTCGATTTTGCCTTAATACTTTGTATTAGTCCTTTTCCAAGACACATAACAAGGATTATTTCTCATTGAGATTGACCCATATAATTGCACCATTAGGATGCTTGTATGGTCTTGGCTTTTTATAGCGAATTGGATTCTTAATTATCCAAGCAAATGTTCTTTTATATGGTAATGAATCTAGTCCATCGTAAATCTGATGTTTATCAGAACTTGATTGGTATTCAGAAAGAGATAATTCTTTGCAATCGATTAGATCCACTTTACCCACTACTAATCCAGAGCCACTTTGTATCAATTCGATTTCGCCACGAATCTTGGTATTAGATCCTCTTATTTCCCATGATTTCATTCCATCTAAAATGAAATCAATCCATGGCTTTTTAATAATTAAGCCTTTCATTTTTTATGATCCTAATTAGGTAAATCTCTAACATCCTTCAAAGGAACCATACAGCGTATTTGTTCGCGAATCATTCGTTTTGCAGTTTCATCACTGTTGTATTCTCTAACCGGAAGAACAGAAATCCATACACCATCTAAATCGTGCATGTTTTCAGCTATTTCTTCTATTTCACCTATAAAAGTATGCTTGCCATACTTATCAAATGTGACCACTACTAAATCACCTAAAATATATTTACATATCTTAGAACGGTCAGCAGAAATTTTGATTCGTTGTTTTTTATCAAGCATTATTTCAAAAACCTTGTATCGGTTAAGGCATCATTTTTTAGCTTTCGCTGTATGGAAGTTTGTGCTTGTAATTTTAATAACGACAGATGAATCAAGTTTCTCAACTTTTTCAGGCTCTTCAGTTTTCACAACCTCAGCAACGTTTCTCGAGTCAAAAACTAAATAGTCAGTAACATCCACAGTTTTAATATTTGGAACTCTCCATAAGCATCTATCATTTCTAAAGATTATATGAATGTGCCACCATTCTCTATCGTCTTTTTTGCTTGAATTTAATTGATTAACGTACTTATTAAAGAAATTTTTTGGAATAAGCAAATACTCTGGCCTATCCTTAAAAAATAAAGCAACATAACCATCTTTAGTGGCTTCCATTTGTTCTTTAGAAGGCTTATGGTATCCATACCAATATTTTTCTCCATTTTCATAAAGTTTAGAACAAGATGCAAAGACAAAAACATCATCGCCTTTATAACCATAATTAACTTTAGTTAAAGCCTTTCCAATCTTCTTCTCTATGCTCTCAATGTTAACTTTATATTCAAAAGATGTAGATGCTTTTGATGTATTTACATCGGCATCTTCAGAACCAGTAACATCTGTCTTTTCAACCTTTAAATCTGCCGCTTTTTTGTGACTACTACCGACGTTTTTAACCATTTCTAATAAGTTTGAATTAAACAGATATAAATCAACCAAGTCTACCACAGCTGGTTTGGTCCTACTCGCATTCACAATTAATTCAAAGTCATCGATAGTTAAAAATTTAACGTCTGCATTGTTTCCTAAAAAATCACCATTAGACACAATTACATAATTGAAGCAATTTTTATAATCAGGAAAAGCAAAATCCATTGTTGAAATATAAGGGACAACAACGCAATGTTTTTCAGATTTCGTGCAGTAATAAAAATCATCTTGAATATCATACTTGATATTCAATGCAGATAAGCAACTTTCTATTCTCTGAAGAAATTTCTTAATTTCACCTATTTTCATTTTTGTTGTCCTCCACTATTTTCTTCAATTCCTCAATTGTATACGGTGGTTCTTTCTTGTGAATCATAGAATGGCAGTTTGAGCAAACTGGGTATAATTCAGCAATTGGATCCACAATATGCCCTTCTTCCATTTTCGATACTGGAATTGAATGATGCACTTCTATAAATTTAGAACCAATCAATCCATATGTTTTTTCAAAGTCAAAGCCACATACAGAACATTTATATCCTTTTGCAAGCAAACATAATTGTCTATTTAAAGGGTTTCTTTCGTATTTGCTTGCATGTATATCGGTTTTGCCACCTTCTTCATATCCTTCAATTGTATAATCAACAAGTGATAATAACATTGCCATGATATTAGCTAAGGCATGAACTATATTTTGGTTCTTATCTTCGCCTTCTTGATAATACGGAGAAACACTATATCTCAAATTAAACTTATCCCATTTTTCTTTATTATTAGAAAAATCATTCATACTAACTGGTATAGAATTTAATTTTACAGTCAGCCTATTTGTTCCTAGTTTTTCCCAATATTTGCAGAACATTTCTCTCTTTTTAGGAGCAGAATTATTGATGTTTTCTAGGAACTTACGCCCGTATTTGTCTGGCTCGGCTTCTATAGTTAAGCGAATATCATCTTTCACTGAAAAAACGATAAAAAATGATTCATGATTAGTGCCATCGAGATTAATTCTAAAATTATTGTAGCTAATCTTTTCTACGTTGAGTTTAATATGAAACTCATTTTCTAAGTAAAGTTTTATATCGTTTTCTGAAAGCATGATATTTCACTCCTTTATTCTTCGGTTTTGTCTTCAATGGAAGGATCTGGTAAGTCATTAACTAACTTCTTGAGTATTTTGCTAACAAGGACTCTCATATCGTAATACTGTTCTTTCGTTTCTTCGTTATAAGTTGAGAGTTCGGCTTCTGCTAATGCCCAAAGCAAAGCATCCATTCCAGTTACTAGAACAGGATTATCCAAAACTGGAGCGTAAACTTTCGAATAGTATTCGTGTGATTGGTTTATGGCAACAGCGTGCTTACCATCAACAATCGATGGCTCCCACAACATGTTGCTTTCAATTGAGCTAACTGGGACGACTCTATATTGTCCTGGCTTTGTTAATGGAAGAATTTTAATAGTTCCAGTAACACTTCCTTGTGCATTTGAGATTTTCACTTTATCTTTTGCAGCATCAATAATTTCAACTTTTGATTCTTCAACTGAAGCAGCTTTTAAATCAATGTTGTTGTTAGATGCGACGTGAGCACCAGCTGATGTCTTTTTAACTGATTCGGTTTGTCCTTTTCTATAAAGGTTCTCCGCTTCTCTTCTAGGAGCTGGCATAAAAACGTTTTTAATGTATTCAAATATTTCTTCATTCAAAATGATTCTAGACTTTTTGATATCGACATTAAATTGTTCGTCTAATGTATGGTCGAAGGAAAAGTCGACTCTTAATAACGAGATGTGTGGATCATTGACAAACATATCAAGCCAACTACCAAAATAAATTAAACGATTTTCTCTATAAACATAAAATCCTTCCATATCATTGCTGATTTTAGCGTCCTTCTTGGCTTGAGGATTTGAAAACTCATCAACTCGAGGCAATAAGTAAGCTTTTATATTAAAGAAAGATTCTTTACCTCCAAATTCTACTTTTACTGGTTGAGAAGCTAAAAGTTGTGTCTTAGGTTCTTTTAAGCAGAAAGGATCCCACGGTTTAATTGGTTCATCGTTCAAAAACAATGAAAAATGCTTAACTCCTTCAAATTCATGATCTAAGAATCTTTGATAAACCATAGAAAGATGGCTTTTTAATTTGTCGATTATTCTCTTAAAAGCATTATTTCTTGAACCGATATTGGAATAATTTTTCATCAATCGATCAACTTTATCCCATATTACTAATGTTCCTGAACCGCCTTTTGAAACAGATTCTAATAAATTAATTTCGGATTTTTCGATTGCAGGTTCTAGCAATTTCCATTTATTAATTCTAGCAATTTCATCTAAATCCCATCTAACTTTATGGTATTCAGAAGTATTTGTTTTAGACAATAAAGATAAACAACGACAAAAAGCCGTTGATGCGGTTTTCAAACCTAAACCAAATTTACCCAAACTACTAGGGTCACTTCTTTCTTGAGAACCATATTTCATCGCGTTCAACAAGCCATTTTTGTCCATGCCAATGCCATTATCAGCAATAAATACTCTGACTTCGTTTTTTGGATTGATATTAACGTAAACCTTAACTAAAGTAGCGTTAGCCGCAATTGAATTGTCAATAATATCAGCCATTGCTGTATTGAAGTCATATCCAGTGTCTCTTAAACCTTCCATTACCCTAGCTGGGTCTGGTTCAAGAATTATTTCCTTAATTTCTTCATCGTTCATTTTAGCGTCCTCCTAATATTTGATATAATGCCAACCGCCTTTAAGCGTTAGAACAACATTCCCATTCTCATCTGTTTCATAGTTATTTTCATTTATTTTCTTAATGAATCCTATTTTTCTTACACCATCATCCGTAATACCAAACCAAATAGTATCGCCTGACTGGATTGAATTTCTAGCAATATAGTCTTTCACACAAGTTAATCTAAACTCGTTATGTGCTTTATTTTTTTCTTTTCCAAAGAAAACGTCGTTATAGTAAATGTATTGAAAAGACCAAATCTTATCCTCTTCGTCTACAAACGTTACTGTTGTTCTTGGGTTTAATGTTTCTGTTCCAAGATGAGGAAAAATGTCTTCATTAGCAATCACTTTAGGGATTGAGATTCCCGATTGGTGAGAGTGGGTCTCACCAGTATCGTTTCTTGATAATACTTTTGATAATTTTGATTTAAGCATGGATTAATCCCTCCCTATAGGCGATAAACTCATCGCCCTAATTAAGTCTTTTTTATCAGTTTCACCTTGGTTGCCAATAATCATTGTATCTGAGATTTCTCTCTTTCTTTCAATTCTATCATTAATAACTTCTTCAATTGTTCCTACGTAATAGAGTCTATGTATGAACACGGTTTTATTTTGCCCTCTTCTATACGCTCTAGCAGAAGCTTGATCTTCAACCGCAGGATTCCATTCTAAGTTGTAATGGATTACATGATTTGCGGCCGTAATATTGAGACCAGCACCAGCTGCTTTTGGATTGAGAATTAAAGCAGATGAATGACTTTCATTAGAGAATGAATCGATTATTTTTTGTCGCATTCCTACTTCTGTACTTCCAGTAATTGAATATGTGTTTATTCCAAATCTTTTACTTAAGTCCGTCACTAATAAATCGTTCATTTTATTAAATGAAGTAAAAATAATAACTTTTTCATCCAGTGAAATAATTTCTTCAACTATCTCACATAATCTTTGATATTTTGAACTGCACTCGATAGGATCGTTTCCAACCAGCGAGCCATATACAGATGGATGTGTGCAGAACATTCTTAAACCTTGTATCTTATCAATTCTTAACGTTTCTAAATCAAAGACACTGGATCTTTCATCTTCGTATAATTTTGCTTCATTCTCATCCATTAAAATAGGCTGTGGTATATCAACTCTATCTGGTAAGTCTTTTGCGACTTCATCTACTTTTCGCCTAATCATTATTGGTTTCAAAAGACTCTCTAGTTGCAATGCCGAATCAATGTCGTCCGCGTATGAACGGGTGAAATCTCCTAAACTACCCAAATAATTAGGTAATACGAAGTCCACTATTGACCAAACATCTTCTACGTGATTTTCAAAAGGTGTGCCAGTAACTGCAACACAGTTTATTCTACTTAATTGCTTAATATATTTTGTTCTTTGAGCCGTTGGATTTTTTATATTCTGAGCTTCATCAATAACAACCAAATTCCATTTGATCATATTGAACATGCCTAAATCAGATTGAACATTGCTGTAGCTTGTTATTACGACATCGTAATTATTTAGTTCTTTATATGAGCCTGTTCTTCTTGAACCATGATGGACAAGATAAGACATTGAAGGAGCGAATTTATTCAATTCTCTTTTCCAATTTTCTAATAGTGAAACTGGGCAAACAACTAAAAATTGTGGGTTTTTCTCTATTGTTTTGATATATGTCATTAATGCTATGACTTGAAGGGTTTTTCCTAGGCCCATTTCATCAGCCAATATGGATCCACAATTGTTTCTATACATAAACGATAGCCAATTTAATCCAATTTTCTGGTATTCAAATAACTTTGCTTTTACTTCTACTGCAGCAACATCGTTAGGCGATATTTTGAGATTCTCGATGGCATCACTGACAAAATCTATTATTTCAAAATGAGAATTAATTAAATCTTTTTTTAGTTTTAGATAAGTAGAATAAGTCAATGGATTATCTAAAACATTTATTTGTGCTTCGGAAATAATATTATAAAAATATTCTAAGTCGAAATTAATGAAGAATATCGTTCTACCAATAACAACATAGTCCAATAGTTTATCGTCAATCTTTCTTAAGAGGATAATTTTGTCATCACGTTTGACACCAACATTTAAAAATATTTTTTCGTCTACAAATTGAAACAAAACAATTCCATCAAGAGATATAATTGAAAACTCTAAATTCAAAGAATTAAAGTTATCATCATCGAATAACTCTTGTGCAAAAACAACACGCTTATTATCGTTTTCAATTCTATATACGATGCCATTCTCAAATAATAAATTATTTGTCATCTTTGCAGTTTTCCTCTAAAAATTTATAAACATTTTTCGCAACAGCATAAGCAACGTCTACAGTAACAGCGTTTCCAAATTGTTTGTATGCTTGGCAGTCAGAAACCACTTGTTTCCAATCGCTAGGGAATCCCTGGAGTTTTCTACACTCGTTAGGAGTAAGTTTTCTAATGTTAATGCGATTATCATCGTTAAATTGGTCAAAACTATTTTGATCTGTGACATAGTTATCTTGGCTTGCTCTATGCATCTTATGCATTGTTGCACATAATGTTTTGGAGATTGGTTTGTCGATTGTTGGATTTACAATGTAACCTTTGGTACCTTTTCCCATAATGGTTTTTGCTATCTTTTTTGTCAAAAAATATTGAATATCAACATCTTTATCAAGTAAGTCTTGAGTTGTTATCTTTAAAGGAATCGGTTTTGGAAATTCAAAGTCGGAATTTTTAAAGTAATCTCTATTAACAGCAACAATAAAAATTCTATTTCTTTGCTGAGGTATACCATAATCTTTACTGTTCAATATTTGATGGAAAACATCATAATTAGCCAAATCGAATTCTTTTAATATTCGTGTAAAAGTTCTTTTTGAATCGTGATTCACTAAATTTTTTACATTTTCAAGAACCACCACTTTTGGTCGTTTATTTTTTATGATGTCAATGATGTCAAAAAACAAATTGCCTCTATTTTCATCTTTGAATCCTTCTAATTTTCCAAGCGTACTAAAAGGTTGACATGGAAAACCACCGATTAATACATCATGGTTAGGAACAGAGTCTTTTAATTTTGTTATATCTCCTAACACTATGTTTTTATTGACATTCTCTTGATATGTCTTTACTGCATATTTATCAAAGTCATTTGCCCAAATAACATCAAATCCAGCATAGTCAAATCCCAAATCAAGACCACCGATTCCAGAAAAAAGGCTCGCGACAGTATATTTTTTCTTTTTATGAACTCTTTCCATTATCGCCAACCCTCCGCTTTAAAAATTTGTTTGAACAATTGAATTAAAACATCGACAACAATGGAGTTGCCAGCTTGCTTATAAGTTTGTGCTTTAGATACAGCAATAACGTAAGAGTCTGGAAAGCCCATCAAACGCAATGCTTCTCTAATTGTTAAGGCTCTCACTCTTCCGTTTGTTGTTACGTAATTATTAACACTTGATCTATGAGAATTGCCAATTGTTGATAAGATGGCCCTTGCAACTTTAAGGTCAATCTCAGCGTCTTCGTGATAAAAGTTTTTTGTTCCTGGTGACAAACAATATGCTAGTAATTTTGGTGACAAATAATATTTTTCATCAGGATTGCCTTTTCTTTCATCAACAGTGACCAACTCACCATCCACACTTTGGATTGAACCAATAGCTGCGTTTTCTTCCAAGAAATATTGCATTGTTTTTTCTAAAGTCATCTTTTTAGGAAACTCAAACTTGTCACATTTCTCGGCATCCTTAAATCCACAGACAAAAACTCTTCTTCTACTTTGAGGAATTCCGTAATCTTTAGCATCTAATACTGACCATTTAAACGAATATCCAAGCTCGTTAAAAACATTTTGCATTGTTTGCCATGTTTTTCCTTTGTCATGATTTAATACTCCGTATACATTCTCATAAATGAAAACGCTAGGTTGAATTTCTTTAACTAGTCTTGCAAACTCATAAAACAAAGTTCCTCTAGTATCTTCAAATCCACCACGAGCACCAGCTATTGAAAAGCTTTGACATGGACTTCCTCCAATAAACAAATCGATTTTGTTGGTGAAGTCAGTTCCGTCTAAGAGCTTCACATCTTCAAAATAATATTTTAAATACTTCGAATAATTGGCCAAATATGAGTCTTTGACGAAATTATGGCGGTTAGTATTTTCTATGTATAATTTATCAGCGTATTCTTGCTTTTCTTTTATAGAACTGAGTTTTTTAATAATTTCAATCTCTTTTTCATAATCGATATCTATTTCTCTATCGCCATTGTCACAAGCGAAGATAATCTCAAAATTCTTGCTTAATCTAATAAGTGCTTGTTCAGGAGCACCAATGCCACTAAAAATCGTAGCAACTCTAAGTTTATTTTTAGTAGCCATTATTCATCAACCTCGATTCCGTTTTCTTTGAAAAGAGGTGCCAATTTTCTTTTATATTTAAAAGTGGGAACGTTATTTCCGTTCTCCCATCTGTTCACTGTCACAAATGCCACGCCCATCTTCTCTGCAAACTCAGTTTGAGATAAAAGAAGCTTCTTTCTAAGGCATTTAATAGCATCACAATATTTCATTCGAATCCCTCCGAATCTCGTATTCAAACAAGATTATATCATTTTTATTACATTTACTCTATAAGTATTGAGAATTTTCTTTAGTAAATTCCTCATACTTAGCCTCTAATTGGCCTATAAGTCCATAAATTCGTACATTTGAAACTTGAAGTTCGGCAGAAATGTCCACCACTGCCTTATCTTGCATGTAGCGTTTATGAAAGACGTCTGTCTCTCTTGGAGTCATTTTCTTCTGCCATTTATCCCAAAGGACATTGAATGATTCATAGTAGGCGATTTTCTTTTCTATCCTATCGATTCGATCCAGGTCGATGGTTATCTTGTCGAATTGAGGAGTCGAATGCTGGACGTTGGGCTTTGAATAATCTATCCCTTGAGCGGCGTACATCAAATACCTGGCGTAGCCTAGTTCCTCATATAGCCTTTCAAGCCTTCTTTTATTAGTCCTCACTATCTTCGCGAATTGCTCTAAGGTAGGCACTCGTTTCTTCATACCACTTCTCCATCCTTTCATCGTATCCATCCATCTTCCTCAAGTTTTCAAAGAAAGCCGCTCTAAAGAAGCTGAACATCCTATGAATTCCGTTTTTATTCTTCGTGCAATAGTCCCTAGTGTATCTAAAGCATCTTCTGAAGAGTTCTTCATCGATGTCGCCATTTTCGTCAAACATCTGATTGAAGAGGAATATATCGTTATCGTAGACATTGATTAGATGATCCTCGATTAAACAACGAGTCCAATAGTTCAAATGGAACGGACAGTTCCTTATATCGTATTTATCTTGTATATCTACTCTCTTTTTCACTTTCTATTTCTTTTTCCTTTTCTCAAAGAGAGGAATGTTTCCGAATGTAACATAATGTCTGCAGAATCAAAGTTTCTGTACACATATTGCAAACATAATGTAGACATAATCAGTCGGAATCCTCCTCCCTATTTTTCATATAGGTTCTAGCGTCAGCTTCCTCTTCTGGAGTCAATAACCAATGTGGCTTCTCCCTAGGCACTCTCCTTAAGGTCGATTTGACGAACTGGATCTGTATCGCTTTAGAGGTAAAAACGGATTCGTATTCATAGGAAAAACTATCTAACAGATTGATCTTCATCATGTACTCAATCACTTCTTTAACCAATGCGATATGCTCCTCGGTATCGTTATAGCCGAGGTCATAGGCGATATCCAAAGCAAAAGAATCAATGTCATCTTTGATGAAATATCCGTTCAGATAGATGCGTGAAAGGACATGGAGAAAAAGCCCATATCCCTCCACTTTGTATTTATGGACCAGCTTCCTGACCTTAGGATCCTCTAGGATTCTTGTGTCCACAGGAAACCAATCGAGCTTGCTCTTCGGATTAGCCATAGGAACCACCCTCCTTTATGTTCAAAGCGAAATAACATGCATTATTTCTCATTGATATGACTACTTCCTTCCAGCCATCTTTTCGATGATTCTTCTCATTCCGTTTAGGGCGGTTTTATAGCAGAAAACTCTCTTATGGGTGACTTGGCCAGCTTTCTTGTCGCTATAGGTGCAATCGATGACTCTGAACCATCCTTTATCAATGAATTCTTGGTTAGGAAGATTATCAGCATTTAAGACATTGTTGTTTCTCAAAATTGATAAGAGATTAACTTTGTTAATACCTTTGATTTTGAGTTTGCTAGGGACGTCGAATAAATCAATGAGGACACCGCTATCGGTCATCCTTTTGACGTATTCTCTGGCCTCTACTGTTTCAGCGTTAATCGATTCAAGGATGTTATTGCGAATCTTGAGTTCGTTGTATGAATCTAAAAATGACAAAGCGGCTTCTGGCGATCCGTTGATTAGCTGGACGTCGAACCTTCCGAATTTCCTAATCGTAGGAAGAACGGTCTCGGTCACCCAATCCATGAATAAGACAGCTTCTTCTTTCCTTGATTGGAAGATTAAACGGTAAAGGTTGTCTTCGGTGACGTAGAGATAGTTTCTAAATTTACTTCCGTCGTTCATGGTAAGCCTAACTACACCACTGGCTTTTAATCTGCCTTTGGCATCGCTAGGATTCTTGATATCTAAGATGTTGCATGCATCCTTTAAGCAGACAACTGGTCTACCATAGTTATCGTAGGCAGTTCTTAAGCTTCCCAATGACTCTGATGTGAATGTTTTGATTTCAATTTTGAGTGAGGTTTGCCCATCTTTTTCTAGGGAATTTCCCTGCATAACCTCGTTATTATCGTTTTTTGACATTATTTTTTCCTCGTCTTTCTACATCTTTCACGCATTTAGATGGTCACTCTTCTTCGTTTTCCTCTCCGTCATCGAAGGCCCTTTCTATATATCCTTGGCTTGGATTATTTTCCGGGGTGATTTCACGGAGATAGATTGTTGTTGTTTCGATGGATTTATGTCTTAACAGCTGTTGGACTTGCTGTATAGTGGCACCATTAGCAATCGCGATAGCAGCGCATGTATGCCTTAGGGCGTGTGCGGTATAGATGTCATCGTTAAGGCCTATGGCTCTAAGATGCTGCTTCACTATTTTGGAGATGATTTTAGGCTCTATCCTTCCATTAGGATTCCTGTTGCTGTGGTTGACGAAAATAGCCCCCTCGGTCAATTTCCTCTTCTTGATGTAACGATTAAGGACTTGATATACCTTTGGCTCTAATCTAATAGCGTCATCGGGATCGTTATGTCCTTTGCCTTTCACAAACAAGAACCTCTTCCCTTCAATGGTTTTGAGATTGGAAAAATCAGCGTTGGAGACTTCCACAGTTCTAAGGCCTATATGAAGCATCAGATAGATCATCGTGTAGTTTCTTAACTTGACTAGATTCTTAGGATCCTCTTTGTATTCTTTTCTGCATAGTTCGATGAGCTTCTTCGCATTATCAAGTCCTATGGACTTTCGCTTGAAGTCCTTCTGGATTTTCTCGTTTTGAAGTCCGCGGGCCATGTTTGGATAAAGCTCATTGTCTAAGCACCAAGAATAAAAGCCTTTTAGCACTATCGTAACCAACTGCAGAGTTCTAGCGGATAACCCTTTCGCTCTAAGTTCTTTTTTATACGCTTTGGTAGTGAATTCATTTGGCTTATCGATTCGTTTTTCTTCTAGATAATTCAGATACCTTTTAAGCGTTGAACCATAGACTTTTTCGGTGTTAATGCTTCTGAACTCGGTTGAGCCTAGATAGGTCTCCACCAGCTCCTTATGGCTAGGCGCATCATCCATCATCTTCTGCTTTAATTCAGTGATCATTCTTTGATCCCTTCGGTTCTTTTAATTGCTTCATCCATGTAGGCGATTTCTAAATCGATGAGCTCTGCAACTGGAACACCAAAAGCAAACGCCAGCTGCTTTAGTCTTTTAGCGTTCATAAGCGCGCCCCTGTGTCCATTTTCAATACCGTTATATACGAAGGTATCAATGCCCATCTTCACCGCTACTTGTTTTTGCGTCCACCCGAGCGAATACCTCATCTTTTGGAGATAATCTCTTGGGAAGAATGGTTTCTTTTTTCTGGATTTTTGCGACATTAAAAATTCCTCCTTTCCTAAAATGGTTCTCACCTATTTGCGTGTCAGGTGTTGATAGAATTGTAGAAAGGGAAACAGGAAAAAATAATTGACGCGGAGTAACATTCTGAATACCCTGATGGATTCCGCGGTTTTTTTACTTTGTAAACTTTGCGATAGTTACTCGGAGTAACATTCTTTCAAAACGGTCTTGCCAAACACGAAAAAGCAAATAGTTACTCCGCGTTAATTACATTCGAAGAGTGATTTTGGTTTAATAAAGGTGCTTTCGATTCGTTTCTTCTAGAGGAAAGGCGACTCTATGGAAGAAACAATAAATATACAATTGGCCCATCCTCTTAAAGATGAAGGCATTTATAAATACGAAGAAGATAAAGAGTCTCTTTTTGTTATATATAGAAAACAAATAATCAATTTATATGAAAAAGGGATCATTTCTTTTGATGCCGCTAACCTAGCATTATGCAACATCAGAAAGGAATTAGGCCTCCCGTTTTTAGGCATTTATCCTGTACATAAACAACTTGATAATATCACTCTATAGAGTGATATATGTACTAGAAAGGAGAAAAACGAAATGGAAGGATCCAAAGTTATAGTTATCCCAAAAACGATACTGCCTAACCTTGATGTTGCTTCTGGCAAAATCAAGAAAAAACGAGTTGCGGCTTATTGCCGTGTCTCTAGCGATATGGATGACCAACTCAATTCCTTAGAAACCCAGAAAAGGGAGTTCTCTAGGAAAATTAGCGAAAACCCTGAATGGGAATTCGTAAGGCTTTATGCCGATGAAGGCATCACCGGAACATCGCTTAAGAAAAGAAAAGATTTCAATCAAATGATTAAGGACGCGATGGATGGGAAGATAGACCTCATCTTAGTCAAATCGATATCAAGATTCGCCAGAAACACAGTTGACTGCATACAAACTAAAAGAGATTTGCAGAGCAAAGGCGTTGAAGTGTTCTTCGAGAAAGAAAACATCTCTTCGTTCAATGAAACGAGTGAAACTATGCTCACGGTTTACGCTTCTTTCGCTCAGGAAGAAAGCAGGCAAATATCCACTAACGTCAGCTGGGGAATAAGAGCCAGGATGAGAGATGGCAAATACCGCATCGCCAATCCGATGCTTGGCTTTAGAAAGAATGAAAACGGAGAATTGGTAGTCGATGAAGAAGGAAAGAAAACGGTACAGCTTATCTTTTCCCTTTTCATTAACGGCTCATCATATCGAGAGATAATCAATGAGCTCATAAAGCAAGGAAAGAAAAATACCAAAGGGGAGGTCAAATGGTTAGTATCTAACATCACTTCTATCCTGGGTAACGAAAAGTACTGCGGCGACATCATCTATCAAAAGACTTTTACAAAGAATTACCTTACTCACGAAAGAGCTGTGAATAATGGGGAACTTGAGCAGTACTTCCTCCCTCAACACCATGAACCAATCATTGATAAGGCGACATTCATGTATGTCCAACTTCTCAGAAAGAAAAGGAAGGAAAACTACAACCCCATTGAAAATAGAAACAACATGCCTTTAGCAGGACTTGTCTACTGCGCTAACTGCGGAAGGCCTATGCACAGGGTTCAATATCACAAAGGGCAACAATATGAGAGGTTTGCATTAACCTGCAAGATGAATATCAAGAACAGCGTTAATTACATCAACTGCGATATAAAGAGCACGCTTGATTATGATTCATTGCTAAAGCTAATCGAGCAGATTGTCAAAGATGAACTTGGTAGTATCGATATTTCACTATTATCAAAATCGGTTAGTTCAGCTGTTGCGATAACCGAAAGTACGGATAGAATCAACGCCTTAACTGAGGAGATTAATAACTACAAAATTAGAATCAATGAGCTAGTTACCGAGCAAATCCAAAAGGGTGCAAATATCGAAGAGTACAAAGAAGTTTATTCTGAGCTTCAAGGCAAAATCAAAACATGTGAACTAGAGATAGAAACAATAAGTTCTGAAGAATACATTTCTAGTAAAAACAAAGAATTAATTAGTGATTTGAGTGCTTTTTTGGAGAAAAACACATCTTTATCGCCTCAAATAGTATCTCAAGTAATTAGAAGAATTTATAGGCTAAATGACAATTCACTTCTGATAATCGTATCAAGAAAAGAGGTGAATCCATCATTGCTAGAAACAATAAAAAACAGGATTGATGATTTCCGTTATTTAGAGTTAAGGGAATTCAAAGACGGAAAGACATTAATTCAATATCGAATTCTTAAAATGGAGGAAAATAAAAATGATTAACTACCTACATAAAGCCAAGATCGGTGAAAAGCTAAAGGTTGCTGCTTACGCTAGAATTTCTAAAGATAAAACCGACTTGGAATCATCACTAGAATCACAAATTAAACATTACACTACTTTAATATCAGTAAATCCAATGTGGGAATTTGCTGGCATATACGCAGACGATGGAATAAGCGGCGCATCAATTCATAAAAGAAATCAGTTCCAACTGATGATTGCTAAGGCCTTTGCTAAAGAGATAGATATCATCCTAGTTAAGTCCATATCTAGGTTCGCAAGAAACTGTTTAGATGCACTGCCACTAATTCAGGAACTAAGAGATGCAAATGTTGAGGTTTTTTTCGAGAAGGAAAATCTATCGACTCTTGATACAAAAAACGACACTTACATAACCCTTTACTCAAAATTTGCCGAAGAGGAACTTACCTCAATGAGTAACAATGTGAACTGGACAATTAAAAACAAAATGAAAAGCGGGAAGTTTTTCATAAATGCTGCTCAAATATATGGTTTTATGTTCGATGAAAACAGGAATCTGATTATAAATGAGAAAGAGGCAAAATGGATAAGAGTCATGTTTGAGATGTATGCAGATGGCCATAACTCAGCTGAAATTGCTGATTTACTCGAAAGAAACGGTGTCAAAACATTAACAGGATTAGATAGATGGTCACCTTCTTCTATTAGAAAAATAATTAGAAACGAAAAATACTGTGGCAATGTTCTTCTTCAAAAGACTTATTCTGAAAACCCACTATCACAAAGACGAATAATTAATCATGGGGAGAAAGAACAATACCTTATTGAAGATGCTATACCAACCATTGTTTCAAAGGATTTATGGAAAAGATGCCAAGGCAGGATGAATGATAATGCAAGCACATACAAAATTGGACATAAGCAATGCATGAATCTTAAAACAGCTTTTACAGGGTTTGGCTTTTGTCCATATTGTCGCAACCACTACTTCAGAAAATTCAATCGCAAGACAGAGATGCTTTATTGCAACTCAAATAAGGATAGATTCAAATGTCAGGAAAGCGAATCGGTCTTCATAGAAGACTTGAAACACATAATCCCAAAACTTGTAAAGAAACTTAAGGACAACGAATCAGAATTTAGAAAAGAACTTATAAAGGCCTTCGAATTAAAAGAGGATGATTCCTTAATCACTGAAATAAAGCAATTGGATACCCAAATCGCTAATTTAAGAAGGAAACAGGAAGAATACGCTAATTTAACCGGCGACGCATTCGAAACCATCAAAAACGAGATAAGAAAGCAAATTAATGAGCTTTCAGATAAAAAGGCGTTACTGGAAAACAAACGGCTAACGAACCTATCGCCAGAAACCAGGGCGGATTCGATAATAAAGGAATTAAGGAAATTCCCCGATGAGGAGGTTTTGAAAGATTACGACTTTAGAAATCTGTTTAGACAGATGGTAGTTGTTAATAGAGATAGGCTTATATTTGTGGTTGGGTCAGATGATGTTAATACAATCCCTTATAATCCAAATGCGATACCAATGTCATTCATTGATTCTTATGACCATAAAGTGAGATCCACTACCACAACTTGCTACTTCGGGATATTCATCAACAAATAAAAAATCCCATGACCTAGGTACTAGCTATACCATGATCATGGGTTTTCTTTTGCCTTTTTTAGTTTGCACCCGTCCTGCAAAGGTGGTTATGCAATGTTGGGTGGTGCGAGAAAAGTTGGGAATCGAACTATCGAAAAATGACGTTTTCTTGTTTCCCATCCGCCACCCTTAATTATTAAAAGTGTGAATCTGGGCTATAAATAAACAAAAATGCCCATTTTTCACGGGCATTTATGCTGTACATTAAGAATGGGGCGAACGATGAGAATCGAACTCACGAATGTCTGGTTCACAGCCAGATGTGTTAACCACTTCA
>Ga0247611_10005484_pt1 | contig 16744 bp, 19 predicted proteins | sample 177DNAGHGhighgp2_FD_192422 | JGI IMG/M metagenome (GOLD analysis project Ga0247611, IMG submission 192422) | Sheep rumen microbial communities from Palmerston North, Manawatu-Wanganui, New Zealand - 1770 DNA GHGhigh gp2 | ecosystem: Host-associated > Mammals > Digestive system > Stomach > Rumen... | reverse complement strand
TGTTGACGGAATGGATTTCTGAACCGGCACCTGAGCGACTTACAACATTGCTACATCTTTATCAGGATTTTCACCTTGAACCGTCACGGGCAGAGGTGCAGTTGATGAGAGAAGCAGCCGAGGGGAGTTATATCGGTCAAAAACTCATCAACGGATTTTCCGATAAATTTGGTATCCATATCCCTTGTATATCGGTCGAAGAAATGACAAAAGCTGTGCGCGAAATGGCGGCTGACGCTGAAATTGCGATTACTGCATATGGCGGTTCGTTAGGTACAAATTTCAAATATCTTGTCGATGACTTAGGTTTGACGATCTCACCGGATGACCTGAAGACCTTCAGACCTTTTGCTGAAAACTACGGACGGGAGCCGGTCACGGTCGAGGATGGGCAAGTTGACGTGAATGATTCACTGACAAGAGCCGAAAGCCTGTTCACGGAAGTTATGAAAACCCCGGATTTGACTTTGACGGACAGCAAACGGCATGAAATTGATAAACTGTTTTCCGGGTGTACTTCTGCGGATGATAAGGTGGAAATTGCTGCAAACATCATGCAGACCGGCGGCCTTGTTGCTGACCTTATGCACCTGTATGATGATACATTGACAAAACAGGCACTGTCAAAGATTGCGGAAGACAAGCGCCGATCTGCTGCAAAGTCTATGGACAGATTTACAAAGGCAAAAGAAGCGGCGGCAAAGGCGACACAGGCGGCAACGTCTGCGGATATGGCAGCACGACAGGCCGCAGGTGATTATTCAATATAATTTGGTTGTTACTGACCGGCGCTGATATCTCCGGAAAACCTCTAAGCCATGGCAGCGCTGTCAGATCAACATATAAATCTCCTATTTTTGAGAAGGGGGCATTTCCGTATGGAGTGCCCTTAAATAATACCTTGACACATCACGGAGAGTGTACAGGCCCGAAGATGGAAAAGGGGATGTATTACAGGATATGCAAAAATGAGCGGAAAGCATGAGAAAATAAGGCTTTCTCAGCACTTTCATCTGTTCGTTTAATGACACAAATAAACGAACACATGGCGAAAAAACTCTGACACAATTTTAATTTTGGTAAGTACGGGGGCCGGTTTTCAGGGGAAATCCTGTACTTATGGGGGTACAATCAGGGCTTGAGAGTGGGGGCCGTGAATATTCCGACAATTCGCTTTTACATGCTAAAGCAGTTAAAAATGCCCATTTATGTACATTTGGTTCATGCCGTATGCGGTCATTTTATAGAAAGTCTGCGTTCTTATACAGGGCCGCGATACTTCACAGCATATATGTGTCACGGAATGGATGCGGAAAGCATACCGGCGGCGATTACAGGCGCTTACAGGGGCAGTACAGGCAGTATCAGGACAGCGAGAGGGAGTAGCAGACAGCGACACCCTACAGGACTTTATCACCGTCATAGCAAAATCAAAGGACACGAAATCTTGTCTTTATGTCACGGATCAGACCGGCAGTCTTCCGGGTAAGATATCATGCACTGGATGCGGCTGGATGTATCCGTGTTCTGTACCTTCCGATCTTCCGGAGCCGCTGAACCTGAGCGCCTGAAACCTGAGTAAGTGCAGCGTGTTCATAATCGTTCACAAATTCATTCATTGATAATACTAACGGAATCAATGCCTGTTTCGGTTCTTCCGATCCTTGCCGATCCACACCAGTTAGAGCCGACACGGAGCCAATCAGCGCGGTTTGAGGTGCGTATCTTCCTATAATAGATATGCTGAGAGCGGATTCTGAGCGCATCGAGGTGCTTTTATACGGTTACATGGTCAAGATTTTTGCCTGAGAGCGCCATTATCTTCCGTCCGTCTTCCGATTCGTCACGGAAAGAGCGGTTCCATACATCGGTTGTGCTGCGGATCACTGACGGATAAGGTTTAGCCAGGGCGAAAGCATTACGGGTGAATATACCAGATTATTCCCAGATTGCCGGTTGTCTGCTGCCGATCCTGAAGACCTGAGAGCATAAGCAGTTGCGGATTATGTGCTAATAACTGCCGAAGTTGATGCGGTTGGTGTCTTGTCTTCTGATATGACATGATGTGATGTAGTCGCTGCGGATTGTCTTCCGAACCTGAGATAGATGTGATTTGTCTGCGGATGATATTGTTGTTATCTTCTGTCTAAACTGCTGCGGATCATGTCGTGGATTGTCTTCCGAAAATGATAAACAAGCTGCGTTATCTTCTGTAAATCCTGAGAATATGAAGACCTGAAGCAACTGCGAATTGTCTTCCATATTAAGTGCTACGGTTGTCTCATGAGCAGTCACACCGAACAATCTGTATTCTACGGCGATCCTGTACACCTGAACCGGATTCCCCGGTGCTGTCTTCCGTAAAGCATGGAGCAGATGCAGAACCAATATTTCACCGATATTACAAGCTGTGTTGTATCTTCCAGATGCGTGATAATATGGCGTGCTTACTGTCTTCCGTCTGATTGATACCAGATATATATACTGTGATTAGTTTGCTATCTGCTAATCGTTGTATTCTGCGGATGATTGCTGTGTGTTTACTGATATGATTATATATTCATTGTGTTGTGTTCGTTGTGTTGATGAATAATAATATGATTGTTGTGTTGTATTGTTGTATTGTGTTTGTATTATAAAGATAATAATATGTTGTATAATATGATATATAGATGTGCGTGATATGATAATGGTATATTGTAGTACATAGACGATTCTATATATATATTATACTTCCAGTCGTTTCATTCGGAGACAGACAGCACCGAGCAGAAATCCCACGGACATATCCGAAACTAACGCGGTCATTTTTTCGGTCATCATCGAAATTTCACGGAGCCGATAGCCTGAGCGCCGAGTGCTGCCGGGTGTGTCCGGGGTCTGAGTGACCGATCGTTCACTTTTTTGTTTGCCTGTCAGAATATCGAAACCAGAAAAAACCGTTTCTATAAATCCTACATCTTAAAAAATACTATGATAATTACCGAACGTACAAAAAGCGCAGACTATGTGTGTAAAAATTTATATGATATACAAAACTACGATATGCTAATCATGTACATCCTAGCAGCAAGACAGACCCCAGATACAAAAGCGTATCTGTATGAAAAATATTTTCCGCTGTTAGATGATACGCATAAATATCAACTTGCCCTTGCAGCATATCACGTTGGAAATTTCGCATCTCCGTCACTTTTTGAAAATGTGAAACATGCGAGGTTGTGGGGAAGTCCAGAACTGCCGCCTGAGTGGAATGAGTTAGAGATCATAGTGTATCGAGCAGGCCCGGAGCCGATTGACGAAGCCAAATACCACTTTTCGTGGTCGCTATCTCTTGAATTTGTAGAACACTTTCGAGAATGGAAATCTTCGAGCATAGATGGAAAGTCAAGACACATCTTTCAAGCCAAAATCCGCTGTAAAGATATTATAGGCATCATGTCATATTTAGGCAGTAAAGAGATTGTACAATACAACTCTGTATATGACGTTCAAATGATAAGCGAGTAGCAAAAGAAAAGGTAAATTTTAGTCCATGAACATAAAAATAGATACCTGGGCTGTATGTCCTGAATGCAAAACGCGTCTATTTCCGATCACGCCCGGAGCATATATAAGCGGCTTTCACTACCAGTGCCGCAGATGTAAGACATTGGTTCTGATAGATACGGACACAGGGCAAGGCTTGCAAAAATTCCGCAAAAATAAAAAGACTTTTTTCAACCTGATTTTATGATATAATTACACATGACGGGGATTTTTCTTTTTATCCGTCAACCGCAAAACGGAAACCTAAAAAAGCCGTCCTTACCGTCTGAGGACGGTTTTTCTATGTCAAGGAAAGAGGTTTATTCTATGCCGAAAATATCGCCGTTAGGATCAGCAGCCCGAAAAGCTGCGGAGTATGACCGCCAGACAGAAGAAATAAACGAAATAATTCACGGACGCATAGCAGTCCGACACCTGACGCACGAAGACATTGCAAGCATATTAGGTAAAACGCGATCCGCAGTCAGTTACAGCCTGAAAGACATTGACCGGATGCGATTCGGAGACATTCGCCGTTTATGCGATGCGTTGGATTTGGAAATTGCAATCAGAAAAAAGACCTGATATTCCGTCACGGAAAGACACGACACGCGCCGATCTGGAGACAGGGAGCCGAAAAAGGAAAGAAAAAAGGCACTTTTCGTATACATATTGGAAAGAAAACGTCATTTTTGACGAATCCGGATAGATGTGCTATAATATGACCACATAAAAAAGGTGCTGCCGCGATAGACGGCTAGCCCTGATTTATCAGTTACGGATAAAACCGCTTCCTACTTGCCAGAGCCGGGGCGGTTTTTTCGTGCGTTTCTATATCCATGAGCGTATCCGATCCGATAGACCGTATAGCAAAAACCTATAAAGGTCATTAACTGGAATATGTCCATACACTTCACCACCTTCCTGTGAAAGTGGCTAGCCGCCCACCGCATATGGTGGCAACACCCAGATCAGTATAACACAATCTCACGGACTACGGTTAAACATTGCATGAAATATGCTGTAATCGTTCAAACGCCATCCCCCGTACTATTCCATCACTAAAGCATAAAGCCCGAAATTGACCATGTTTCATAAGCGTAACGCAATGACTTTAGGCAAGCAAAAAGCGCCCCTGTTAAGGAACGCTTTCCTAATGGATAATATATAGTTCTCATTTCGGTAAAATGGAAATTGTTATTCTATATAGCTGCCCCGGACTTTTCACGATCATCAGGAGCAGCCAAACACAAAGGCTATCTAATGAATTTTACACTTATTATAGAAAACAAGTATCTGTATAGGCGAGCCTACTAATCCTGTCTTCGGCTCTACCCGTCAAGTGTATTATACCAAATTGTATCTATTTTGTCAACAAATTAAACATTTAGTACAAATTATTCACGGTGAGTTGAAATATATTCCTTCACAGCAATTAAAATTGTATTTGACAGGGAGCGTGTTTCCCGGTCTGCGATCTTTTCCAGTTCAACTTTCACGGATTCAGGCAGCCGCACACTGGTCGGATAAAGTTTCTCTTTTTCTTCCATACATTCACCTACAAAATATTTTTATAGAATTATATCACTTACGATTGACTACATGCAATGCGTTTGTTAAAATGACTACAATGTAATCTATTTGACTACATTCAAATTATAAAAGGAGTGAATCAGCGATGGAACATGAACTTTTTGAATCAATCGTGGACTTGAACGGGATAGCCGGTCAACTATTGGTACTGTATGAAGGTTTTTATAATGACGCTTTTTCTGCGTCAACCGAAACATTAGCATCAGCCGTTGACGGTATGCGGCGCTATCTCGGTCGAGTTATTGAAGACTTGGAAGACTTAGACCAAAACTATGAACTGACACCACGGAATAGTAAGGGGGCGGCGATAGCATGAAAAGGAATTTAAAAGGTTTTGCAGAGAACGGAAACGCGATCCTTGAACGGCACCGCAGGTATGATTTGAACGTCAATGAAATCGCCGATATTATGGACAGTTGCGGAGTAACAGGCAGCAAAGACGCTGCTTTCCGTCTTCTGACACATGTTTTCGCTATAGGTGTTGAAAGTGGTTTTCGTATCGCAAAAGTTGAGCAGAAGTGATTTTACACAAGGTAGCATCCAGAGCAACTTTACAAGTTAGTTTCTATGTGATATCATCGCTATATAAACATTATGTATACATATTGTAGACATATAAAAAGGGGGTGATTCACTTGAAAAAGAAAAAAGAAACAGTTGTTTTTTCTGTTCGGGCAGCTGGCGATGATGTAGCAGAATGGAAATTATACGCACAAACAGCATGTATGACGTTAACCAGTATGACAACTGAAGCAATGACGGAATACATGCAGACACATCCATTAACAGGATTCAAAGCAAATATTTTTAATTCACGGATGAGGGGGTTAAACAGCATGACAGTAAGAGAATGGATTGAGGAAGAAGCAGCAAGGGCACTTTTTGCAGAGGAAGAACAGCACGGACGGCACTTTTCAGAAGATGCTAAACAAGAATTCATCAATGATTTTGTTAATGAATGCGTTGAGAACTGGGAAGGTGCAGACGATCCACTTGCAGAAGATCCAGACACGGAATATATGCGTGATAGAGTAACGGATTATGCAGAAGAATGGGCTGAAAAAACAGTTGAACATCTTGGAACTATAGAAGACGAAAGAGATTGATATTTTACACAGGCGGCATCCATCCGGAGCCGCTTTTTTTATGCCTGATATTGACGGACAGCACCTATCATGCTATGATATGTTCATAAATGTTCATTTATTATCGCGCAGATAGGGGGGCAACTATGACCGAAAAAGATATTCAGGATTTGCTGTATGAACTGGAAGCTGTAAAAGCCGAGCGAGATAGGTTGAGGTTAGAGCGTCACCAGCTGCGAAAGACGGTCGATTCACTCACGCAAGAGGCGAAAGACCTTAGAGCGCTCAACTCATCATACACGCAGATGTTGAGTGATAAACCCGTGAAAACCGGCACTCTTAGAGAGACTGTCAAGCTACAGGCCCAGCAAATTGAGCAGTTAGAAAATGCATTGCGGATGGATCGACTACAAAAGCAGTACACGAAGCCCGAGCCACAACCTGAACCGGAACCAGTGCCGCAATTCAAAACCAGACGAGGACGACCGGCACTCACAGACGCTGTGAAAACAGAAATCCGGGAACTTTACGCAAACGGGCAGACCGTCCGAGAAATCCGCGACAAATTAAGTTGTTCGCTTGGTGTTATCTCAAAGGTATTAAACGAACAAAAATGAACAGCCATGATATGAGTTAGGGGTGTCGCAGAACGCGGCATCCTTATTTTGTGCATTATGTATATGAAATCCATCCGCTACCGAGCCGATCCGCGCCGACCGAAAGCAGCTTGCATAAAAGTCGGTTGCCACGCGGCAAGTCAAAACCGGGAGCACATCGCCCAGGCATCGCACAGCATACAGCCTGAATCCCTGAGAGAGCCGTTTTCTGTCACGGAAGGAAAAACCCTCACGCAACCGGGAAAGCCGGTACAGGGGTATTGACAAAGCTATATAGATTCTATATTATCATATTGTTTCTATATAGATTATAGATAGGATATAGGGGGTTGCGTCTATGAAGAACATACTAATCCTGAATCAAAAAGGTGGCACGGGCAAAACTCAGATCAGTACAGAGATTGCAAGAAGTCTGCAACGAACTAACGTAGCGTCAGCACTAATCAATCTGGACGCACAAGGGAGTATCTTAGAGCCATTCAAAGATAATGACGCGGAAATATCTGTTATCGATACAGCAGGTGTCCTTAAAGAAAAGCTGGCTACATATGTGCAGAATTCGGACATATTGGTTGTACCTTGCAGGAGTAGCCGACAAGATACACAGCCACTATTCCGGACGCTAAGGATTATTCAGGAGAACCGCAAACCGGACAGCCGTCTTTTCATTGTGCTGAATTGCTATCACGCACGCTATAAAAGCAGCAATGACTTTTTGCACGCATTGCAGAAGCTAGACGTAAAAGCGGATATCTTGACGTTGCCAGAATCACAGTTATTCGTTCAAGCAGCAGCCTTGCAAAAGTCCATTCTGGATTACAGGCCCAAGTCAGAACCGGCAAAAGCGGCGCTGCTGATGGTTAATGCAATTCGCAATGCGGCAGGTATTCCAAATGAAGTAATATAGTTTCTATATAATTATATGTTTTCTATATATCATTGAGGGGGTGTGAGTATGTCTGAAATGTTCGACTTCGGAAAAGAAATGGAAAAAATAAATTTACAGGAACAGGAGACAGAACGGAGAGCGACCGGAGAAATAAAACGCCAGAAACGCACTCAGTTGTGTTTGAGTGTGACGGAGAGCGACAAACTAAAGTTGCAGAAGTATGCACTTGAACACGGTGTAACTGCGGCATCCGTCATTCACTATTTGATTGAACAATATCTATAAATCATATAGTTTTAATATAATTATATGGATTCAATATATAGGTGGCGCTGTAATGGCGCTGCCTTTTTTCTCCTGAGATACGCCGCTATACCTGTCTATGACGCACTCACAAGCCCTGTACTGCGGTTTTAGATGAAAGACGGAGAAATACCCGACCGATGCTGAAAACGCGTTTCTGGGGCATTCTGACGCACTACAGCAAGCACCGTTCCGTCAAATTTGACGTATCGGGTATTTTGCGGCATTTCAGCGCATCACAGGACAGCGTAACCGGGGTCAAATTTGACCCGGGTTTTTTATCGGGCATTTCATCGCATAATAGCAAACACGGAAGAGACTAGCCCTACGTCAAATTTGACGGAAGCCTCGAAGCGCATCACAGCAAGCACGGAAGAGACAGCAGCGCCGCCGATCTGGAAGACAGGCACGGCATGTTATACAGCGTCCTCAAATCGCCTGTACAGCCATTTTTCGTGAGTAGCCGAACATTTTCCCCGACCGATGTAGAAAACGCGATTCTGGGGGCATTTCAGCGCATCACAGCACCACGGAAGAGACTTCAAAAACCGCACCGCTGCGGAATTTGAAAAGCGTATCCGGACACAAGATACTATATGACGCACGCACAGCCCCTACAACGGCGAAATACCGACCTAGGCGGAAAGAATATCGACCGGCACCGAAAAGCGCAATTCAGGGGCATTCTGAGCGCTATATACAGCATGTCGAACAGGTGGCGAAAGAAGCGAAGGAGAGACAGATACAAGCCGGGAAGGATTTCGGGATTGGACATGAAAAGGTTGGGTCAAATTTGACCCAAGCTATTGACGCAAACGACACAGGCCGCACAGCCGCAGAACTCGCCGCCGATCCGCAACAGACAGGGAACCGTTTCGTTCCGTTCCGTCAAATTTGACGGAAGCTATTGAACAAGCGACACAGGCCGCACCGGCGAGCCGATCCGCAGCGCCATCCGGAACCAGACCAACCGATACCGGCAAGCATACAACCGTATTCGACCGATACCGGCAGCAGCTTGCACCGTCTGAGCGCGTCAAAGCCCCTGTAATCGTTTTTCTGGATGCAGTCGAGGATTCGGTCAGGTGGCGTGGAATAGAGTCGTACAAGGGCGATTTTGAGGGGATAACATAGATTTTTGAAAGTGTTTTGAATGGCTTTATTCGACTACCTTTAGATACATGCATAGGCGAGGGCAATTAGTAATGAGTTGAAATACTTTGAATACTTTAATACTTCATAGAAGGGAAAAATTCACAGAATCCGAACAAACCCTTGTAAATAAAGGTTCCGTTAGTGTTTTATTTTTAGGCTGTAAAACTACCTTTGGATACATTATCGACTACTTTTGGATACAGTATCGACTACCTTTGGATACATTTTTGATATGCTCGCATGACTACCTTTGGATACATTATCGACTACCTATTGATATTTTGGTAGTCAATATGTTATAGTATTCTGAAGGAGGAATGTTGCCGTGAAGAAAAACGAACAGATACCCGGACAAATTAGTTTTTGCTTCAATGATGAGATGTATGTCGTACAGCGTAACAATTTGATAGATGGTAGGCAATCACTGAGCCTGTCAGCAGCTAAGATTGTTAGGGCTGTAATAATGCAAATAAAGCCAAATGATATGGAATTTCATACATATTTATTACCAATAGGGCAACTTGCATCATTGCTTGGAGCCAGTAGAACAACACTATCGCGCGATATAGATAAGATCACGGATGAACTGCTTGATAGTAGGGTGGAAATAAAGGAATATAGTCTTGATAATAAAGAGTATAAATTCTTAAAAATTCCGTGGGTAAGTCTGTGTGCTTATTCCAGTAAAGGCGGTTTAGCTATTGAATTAAACAACAAGTTAGCGCCTTTGTTATTGCAACTGTTAGAATCTCAAAAATACACGCAATACCTGCTTCAAGATATTTTGCAAATGAAAAGCGTATACGCAGTTCGTTTGTATGAGATGATAATGTCACGGATAGTTTACAAAACGATACCAAGAGAAGGTGTAAATGTTGAAATTAGTGTAAACGATATTAGAACGGCAACAGATACGCTTGATAAGTTTGAAAGATATTCCAGCTTCAAAGCAAAAGTTATTGAAAAAGCCGAAGCAGAAATATTAAGAACTACAACATACAAAATCACACATGAAGAAGTGAAAAGCGGAAAAAAAGTCATTGGTTTTATATTCCATGTCGAAATGAATTATTGATAGTCAGGTTTTTATTCGTTGATTAAAGAACAGGTGTTTCCATTCTGGAAAGATATTCACATCATGTATAATATATATACCATTACATTGCCGTCCATCCGTGGGCGGCTTCTTCTATATGTTAGGGGGTCGGATCAAATCCGAATTATTCGGAAGTGAAAACACAAGCTTGGGGTCGGGGCGGCTGGGGGTGATCCGTCCGGGTGTGTGCCTGGGGGAGCCGTAATTTTCTATTTTCACACCAGAAATCTGTATTTCATTGTCATATCATGATGCAAAAATTATTCACAAATACCAAACCCGAACCACGGGAAAGCCTTATAAATAAAGGGACTGTTTGAATTTATGATGTATACATTTTGGCGTAGTCTACAGTAAATTCATCACGTTGTATAATCAATAATATTATGATATAATATAAATATAAGATATAAATAAGATTCATTTTCTAACATTTTTACACATCGAGTCGCGGTAGTCTTTTACATTTCTGACAACATTTATGTTGTAGCCCTTCACATTTCCGACCGCGATAGACGCAAGCAAATACTATTTGCCCTCGCACTGCGTCTATTTACTCCACACACAAAAAATCTGAGTTTTTATTGCACCATGACAATTCAATATCATTACAAATGTAAAAAAGGAGAACTCTATTTATGGCTAACGAAGACCTTAGAAGTTTGATGAAAAGAACCGGAGTATCACAGTTTGAGTTAGGTAGGACGTTAGGAAAATCACAGTCCACCATTTCTTATTATTTGCGTTTTCAGTTAACTGAAGACGAAAAAGAGACACTTAGAGCGGCGATTCTGGAAACGTCAAGCCGCATTTATGGCGAAGCAATCTGACCACATGGATAATTAGTAACAAAAAACCCTGTTCAGAAAAATTTTTTAGGAGAAATTTCAGCATGTTAAAGATGAAAAACACCGTCACGGGTGCATGTGCAGTCCGTGATGCTAACCAAAGAAAAGCCGTCTGGGAGAAATATATATTAGAAAGGATTGTAAAAAAATGGCACTTATTGTGAAAAATATTCCAAACAAAGTACCTGTGAAGCAGGTGAAAGGTCGCGATTCGCGACCAAAGAGCCGGGAATTTATGCCGAACTGGACAGCATGGCAAAACAAAACTATTGAAAAACTGAAAGCAGACAAAGCCGCTGAAGCTGAAGACGGCAGAAAGGCGGCGAAATGAAATATTATCAGGACAGAAACGGGATTGACCCGGAAATCACAGAAAGCAAAAGATTCTTTCAAAAGACAGGATTTGGAAAGACAGAATGTCCGACCGGATGGAATACACCGGAAAACTGGGTTTTTATGGATGATATACCAGAGGGGAAACCATTCGGATATGTTGCATGTGGAAATAGTAGCACTATAGCTGTCATTGACTACGATCACTGTATAGACGATTCCGGGATGATGTGCAAACCGGCATATAGTCTCTATAGAAAAATTGAAGAGTTGGGCGGCACGTACACCGAAGTATCTTTAAGCGGTCACGGATTACATCAGATTATCGACTTAGGGGATTTGGCTGGAAGTTTCGCGCCAATATCTAACGATACAAAGAGCATTATAATCTGGAAAAATGTTGAAGAATATAAAAATCTTTCAAAGGAAGAACAGGACAAAATACCGAAAATCGAACTCTATTTTAACACAGGCGGTAAATACTTCATTTTGACAGGCACTAAGTACAAAAAGCAGCACCGTATTGCACACGATGAACAGGCGGCGGCGATATGGCGTGAAGCATTGGCGTTAAAGGATGAATGTCAGAAACAGTACAATTCAGTACTTATGCCCCAGAGTGACGGAACAGCAAAATTTGTGTTAACGGATAAAGAGCGAGCCGATGTATTAGATGCGTTGCAGTATATAAGTTCTGACAACTACGAAACATGGCGAACAGTAGGCCAGGCTTTACAAAATTGCGGATTTTCATTTGATGTTTTTGACGAGTGGAGCAAGTGGAGCGATCAAAGAACAGGTATTCCGTCTGATAAATATGACGGAGTAGAAAAGACCCAGAAAAAGTGGGATTCATTCAATCGTACACCAAGTAAATACAATCGAGGTACGATATTCAGATTCGCTAAGGATAACGGATGGAAACCAAAGTCTAAACAGAAATATACAGCACTACAGCCAGATGACGAAAGCGATTTAGGACAAGCGGAAGTATTCAACAGAGAGTTTGGAGCAAAGGTTAGATATTCGAAAGAAACAGGATTCCTTGTATATGATGGTACTGTGTGGCAAGAGGACAGCTTAAAAGCACAAGGATTAAGCCAGCAGCTCACCGACAGGCAGCTAAAGGACGCGAAAAAGTGGTTGAATAATTGTCGTCTGAGGGCTGAAGCGATCCTTGAGGGTAGAAGTAATGAGAACCCGGATGAGGTGAAAACAGAAACAAGAAAAGCCCTTCTTTATTATAAATATATAATTTCCCGGAGATCCTCAAACAGGATAGCAGCCACATTAACAGAAGTAGGTCCGAAAGTACAAATAAACATCGAAGCACTGGACAAAAACCCTTTTTTACTCAATACACCGGCTGGAACAGTGAACCTCAAAACAGGGGAATGTTCTCCACATAATCCGAAAGACTATTGCACGAAAATAACGGCAGTTTCACCGGATAATGAGAATTCGGAAGTATTCAAGGAATTTTTAGAGCGGATGACTTGCGGAGATAAAGATTTACAAAGGTATCTGCAAGAGGTTATTGGCGGTTGTGCTGTAGGGGCAGTTAAGCGAGAGGAACTTATCATTGCTACAGGTGAAGGTGGAAATGGAAAATCAACACTTTTCAACACGATTGCTAAATGTTTGGGAAGTTATGCCAGTACATTGGCACCAGAAACATTGACGGCAGACAACCGGAAAAACAAATCACCGGAATTTGCAGAACTCAGGGGTAAGCGCTTTGTAATTGCTGCGGAACTGGAAGAAGGTTGTAGACTTGACACCGGCGCCATGAAAAAGTTGTGTTCTATAGACAAAATTCATTGTGAGCCGAAATACAAACAGCCTTACGATTTTGTTCCCTCACATCATTTGATTATGTATACAAACCATTTGCCGAAAGTAGGTTCAAATGATAGCGGTACATGGGATAGGTTGGCAGTCTTACCATTTAACGCCAGAATCAGAGGATCAAGCACAGAAATAAAAGACTATTCATCAATTTTGTTTGAGACTTGCGGCGGCGCTATCCTTGCATGGGTGATTGAGGGAGCAAAGCGCATTATTGAAAATGGTTTCCATGTCAAGCAGCCTGAATGTGTAGTTGCTATGACGCAAGAGTACCGAATGAGTAACGATTGGTTGCAGAACTTTTTACAGGATAGATGCAAAATCAATCCTCTTTATCAGGTAGGCGGCGGCGATCTTTACGCAGCATATAGAGAATATTGTACCACAACCGGCGATTTTACACGGAGTGCAGCCGAGTTTTCACAGGCTGTTATAGGGGCAGGCTATGAAGCTAAAAAAACAAATCATGGAAAGATATATAAAGGGATTATGTTGAAGTCATACGAAGAACGCAAAAGGGAAGAACGACAGGCTCTAAAACAGGCTTAAATCCTAAGAGTGACGGACGATGACGGCAAATGTCAAACTTTTTGAAATCAAAAAACGCATTTCTCATGAGGGATTTTGTGAAACGTCCGTCACCCTCCGTCACTATTTCCAGAAAACCTTGAAAATAAAGGGTTTTTAAGCACTCGCGCATTGATGAGAGGGCATAAAAAGTAGTAAAAAAGCAAAATCGTTCACAGAATTTTCACAAATAGAAAAAACAGCAATTTTGCTGATAAAAATACATAAATACACGATAGAAAAGAGGTGATAAACAGATGGATAACAGCATTAGAACCGCGGATGGAACGGAGATATATATTTCCCAGATAGAACAGTTATTTGATGAATATACATCCAACCTTGAAAACCCGGATATGATAAGGAAGTCAACAACGTTTGCAGGTGCTATGCGTTACATATATGAACAGCTTTTTAAGCCGATAGAACCGCAGCCATATAACAAAGGCACAACGTTGGATACTGCTGATATCATGCAATTAGATCAGATTTGGGGATGTTATTGCCGTCTATGCTATAAATGCGGCATACGTCCGACACTTTTGCGGTACTGCCTTTTAACAGGGATTGCACCAGATACTTTAGACACATGGAGACGGGGAGAATATCGGAACGCAAGCAATGTACACTCCGTTACTGTGAAAAAATGGCTCAAAGAGTGCGAATCTTCAATATATGATGCGGTTTTGGATAACAGCGTGGGGGCGATTTTTGCGGCAAAAGCTGATTTCGGGTGGAGAGAGACAAGCCCGATTGCAGCCGAGGTACAGCCGCAGGTTCAGCACGAATCAGCCGAACAAATTGCAGCCAGATATGCAAGCGCGACTTTACCGGAAAAGCCAGTTTTTGATGATTGAGTAAGGCAGGTGAACAAATATGAACTTTTCAGATGTAGTAAGTTGATGTGAGGATATACAGGGCAAATGGGAAAACACAGATTTATAACTGAATCGGTTATGTCGATGAAATTGCGAGCGCTTGCGGTCATTCGTGATAGCAGCCTGAGCATAGAGGACAGATGCCGCATCATCGGAAAGATAAAGAACGAATGTTCCAGGTCATACGGGAACGAAAGCCGACAAACGAGAGAATTACAGGTTTTTATAAATAAGATGCTGAAGGATGAACAAGTAATGGATGAACAAATCAAAGAAGAAGAAAAGACCGGCGGCGATCCTTCCGGAGACTGAGCAGCGACAATATAGCAACGAAGAACTTGCAAGTATGATTCAGGACGGCAAAGACAAGCACGGGGATTTGATGCTGAAATTGTTAGAGCAGAACAAAGGATTTTGTTACAGGACAGCAAAGCCCTTTATTATATCAAAAGCCATTGAGCCACAAGAGGTACAATCTATTTCATTTTTGGCGATGTGTAACGCGGTTGATTACTTCCGATCAGATGCAGGTGCGTCATTTATATACTGTCTAAAGCCGTTTTTACTGCGTGAATTGATAATAGCAAGTAACGACTCAGCGCCGGTTTCACTACCTATAAACATGCGTGGTCTGCTGAACCGATACCGGCATTATTGTAGCGATTATGTCACGCATCACGGAGAGCCGCCACCAGGTGCCGCGATCCTGAAGGAACTGAAAATTTCACAGAACACTTTATCATTGTTAAAGAATGCCGAGCGGTCACAGCAAGCGCCGATTCCATTAGATGAACCTATGCATGGTACCGGGATTGACGCTGAGAGTGAGGATTTACTGCTGATTGATGCGTTGCCAGATACGAAGACGGCAAGCACCGAGCAAACTGTCATTGACGGACTTCTGCGGAACGCACTACTTGAAGAAATCAGCGCGTTACCAGATGAAGAGCGAAAGGCAGTCGAGAACAAATATCTGCACAAACTTTCAACGGATGAAAAGGCAGTCAGACGCGGCATTGCAATCTTGGGTAAATCTTCACGGCTCAGAGCATACACAAATGATAACCTTTTTACCGGAACCGGCTTTTCTAACTTTTCCCGTACATGGGCAAGTCAACCAGAAAAAGCCGTTATCCGTAGGATGAACGATAAATGATAGAAGGAATAGAAGATGGGTTTTACAAATTCTTATAGCCGCGATCTATGGCGGCAGCAACAAGCCCGGAAGGAACATAGCGAAAAGACACGCGGAGCGGAGAAAACTTTAAGCAAGGACAAAGACACAGCGCGGAAGATTGTGCGGAACGAATACGGCGCGGATCAGTCAGCGCGGATGTACGCGGATTTGGCGCGATACTACAGAATGGGATTGAATCCACCGAGGGAACTACTTGAACAAATATACGAAAGAGGGTGATTTTTTATGGGGATGTCATATCAGGAAAGTTTAAGACTGCGGAAAACTGCACCAATGACACATAGCGAAATTGTAGATTTTTACAGCACTAACGGACACGCAATTCCTGAGCGTTACAAAGACTGTGAAGAAGCACGGCGCGAGCGGATCATACAGGCATACAGTCCAGATGAAAGAAATATTTTTGAGAGGTGAACGACAGTGAAAAAGGAACGACTTGACGAAGCAATGAAACAGCATTTTCAGCGGATACGTGGTTCATTGGCTGATATGCGAGCAAAGACATTAGAACAAATTGCAGCAGCAGCACAAGCCGATGCACAAAACGCGAAAAAGTACAATCAATCCTATTTAGAGGAAAAACGACATGATATGCGGAACGCTTACAACGATCGCATAGCCAAAGTTAAAAATCAGGCAAAACAGGCGGTCAATGTTGAGGTTGCTGCAATCAATATGTTGTTGACGGAATGGATTTCTGAACCGGCACCTGAGCGACTTACAACATTGCTACATCTTTATCAGGATTTTCACCTTGAACCGTCACGGGCAGAGGTGCAGTTGATGAGAGAAGCAGCCGAGGGGAG
>Ga0247611_10005483_pt1 | contig 16751 bp, 19 predicted proteins | sample 177DNAGHGhighgp2_FD_192422 | JGI IMG/M metagenome (GOLD analysis project Ga0247611, IMG submission 192422) | Sheep rumen microbial communities from Palmerston North, Manawatu-Wanganui, New Zealand - 1770 DNA GHGhigh gp2 | ecosystem: Host-associated > Mammals > Digestive system > Stomach > Rumen... | reverse complement strand
ACATTTCGCAATGAGTTGAATCATTTGACGACTTGCCGGTGTATTACCTTTTGTATTCAAAGAATACCCCGGTCTTCTTGCCGCAGACGTAGGCAATGGCTGGTTGGTCGTCCTGTTTTAGGTTGTCGAGGTACAGAGGCTCGCCTTCTATGATGAGGCTGCACTCAAAGGTGTCGCCTTCATGCAACCGCGTGTTCTCCGATGCCGTTACGACAAACTGCTGATCGCCTAAGTATTTGACATCGCATGTTCGGTCGGGTTGCCATGTCAGTTGCAGCCGGTCGCCACTCACTAACTCGTTGGCAACACTCAGTCGTCGGCTCATGACAGGGGCACTCTGCTGCTCCTTGGGCAGGCGGCTGTTCTGACAGTATGCGTCCCAGTCCTCATAGCCTAAGAAATGCGACAGGATGTCCAGCGTTGCCTTTCTGGGCTTCACGTCTTCATCGATATATCCCCACAGTCGCATAAGCGTGGTACGGCTGACCAGGATGTGCAGCCGTGCATAGACGCTTAGCTTTTGCCACGACGTTGACTTCCGATGTGCTCAGTATCTCCACATCAGTAAACGTCTGGCTGATGCCCTCGAACGAATCCGAGATATAGCCCGAAGCGGAAGAGTCGTAATGATGCGTCATTGCTGATATGTCATTTTAAATCCATTTCCAGAACCACTCAGCCAGAGGTGATGGACAACTGAGCAACCCACCGTTTGACTGTAGATTAAGGAAAGAGAAGCGGATGCGGTGCAGAGGATGATATTTGTCGTTATACACACTCAGGCTCCTCCCGCTGATGCAGTTTTCGGCTTTCACCTCAATAGGAATAATCTCGTCCTTCCACTGAATCAGCAGTTCCAATTCTGCTTTGCTATCAGGCGACCAATAATTTGGCATTTGATTGTTCATCATCGGCATTAGCGATTGCAACACAGCATTCTCTGCCATAGCGCCCTTGAATTCTGTATAGTTGGAACTCGAATCCATGATGGTACTGGCAGGCAGATGAGCAAGCTGACGCAACAGGCCACAATCGCAGGCATATACCTTAAAGGCATCTGGCTCTTCATAGGCCTTCAACGGCATGCCTGGCTTGGAAACGTTGTTGATGCGATAAATCATGCCTGCATCTTCTAACCATAGCAACGAATCCTCATAATCTTTGGAGCGAGCCCCCGTCTTGATAACCTTGAATATGAACTTACGGTTCTCTTTACCCAACTGTGAAGGCAAGGAGTGCCAGATGGCACGAATACGTGGAATTTCACGTGGTTCCGCATACTTGGCAAAATCGAGTTCGTACAAATCCAAAATGCCTTGTAGGACATCGTCCACAGATTGCATTCCTTGATTGTTGAGCATGGCAACAACAGCTTCAGGCATTCCTCCGCATATCATGTAACGGCGATATTCCAATTTCAGTTTGTTCAATATAATCTCAGGAAGATGGGTGGGTGATTCTATTCCTTCCACATATTCAAATGTCTGTTCATCACTGACGCGCAGAAATTCCCGGAACGAGACAGGATACATTCTCATGACCCGAACCTTGCCTACAGGAACGGTCATCCTGCGCCTTTTGACAGCCACCCCAAGCAAAGAACCCGCAGCAATGATGTGATATTGCGGAGCTTCCTCACAGAAATATTTGAGACTATTCAGAGCCTCCTCACACTCCTGAATCTCATCAAAAATAAGCAATGTCTTCCCTGCTATCAATGGAACATCACAATACAGAGCCAGTTCCTTGATAATGCGCTCAGGGCTTTTTGAAACTTGAAAGACAGATTTCAGTTCTGGCTGTCGGTCGAAATCGAATCTGGCATATTGTTCAAAGCACTCCTTGCCGAATGCTTCCATCACCCAGGTTTTCCCTATCTGACGAGCACCTTGTAGCAGAATAGGCTTACGCTGTGGACTATCCTTCCACTGTTTAAAGTCTGCAATAATGTCTCTTCTTATATCCATACAAACACTTTTTACTGCCGATTTGTGTACGTTTGTAACACTTTTCGGCACTTGTCGCTGCAAATATACGAATTATATAAGGAATATGCAAATAAAAAAGCGAAAAAATTAAAAAGGAACAAAATGGAACAATCCCGTTTTGCTGGATTGTGTTATTTTTGCAGCTGAATTTAAAAAATCAGCTCACAATGATACAACTTTCAAAAAAATTGCTTACCTTTGTCCCGTCAGTTGAGACAGACTGGCAACATCGAGGAGAGCTATTAGCTTTGACCCGTCTGAGAATCTGGAAAATTCAAGTGAATAGGGAAAAAGTCTGAAAGCTGCTTCTCCTGCAGTAGCATATATACTGCTCGCTCCTTCTGTGGAGTTGGCTCACATATATACCTGCAGGTGTGAGCTGATTTCATTCTTATATTCACGGGTATTCCAGAACCTTCAGACTAAGGAATGTCAAGAAGGCTCACACTCTTTGTGCGTATGTGAATAGAAGTATTAACTTAAAAATTAAAACTAAGATTATGGAAACTTTGTTATCTCAGATGAAGTCAGGTGAGATTGCCTTATTGATTACGTTCATTTTATTTATTGCCAGTATTATCGTAGCTATAGCTATTGGTTATATACCGAACAAACATAAACAGAAGATAAAAGAATTAAAGGAAAGGCTTATACAACGTAATAAAGAACTCTTAGCTGTATATCAGGATTTGTATGGACTAATCCAAATAGAAGACGAACTTTGCAAAGAAGCAGGTGTTAGTAAAAAAGAAGCAAGAAAAGGTTATAACATAAGTTATCGTTCGGAAAATAAAAGAATAGAAAAGAGACTCATAGAACTTGAACGGCAAGTAAATATTTAACAGCTACATGAAAGAGGTCAAAACTATAATATGATCGTAAGAAAAATCAAAAATTCATATTATTCACTTAAAAACAATTTCATTATGAAAAAGCAATTACTTTTATTCCTTTTTGCCTTATTGCCCATGCTGGCTATGGCAGACGAAAGTGGTTCGTGTGGTTCCGGTGTGACCTGGACATATACAGAGTCCACGAAGACATTGATTATCCAAGGCAATGGTGCGATGGATCATTATAGTTATGGCGCGGAATCATTTATAACATCGGCTCCTTGGAGAAACTACGCTAAACAAATTAAGGAAGTTATTATTAAGGATGGTGTGACGAACATTGGAAATTATGCTTTCTTTGGTTGCTCTGGCCTGACCTCCGTCACCATCCCCAACAGCGTGACGAGCATTGGAGGTAATGCGTTCTTTGGTTGCTCTGGCCTGACCTCCATCACCATCCCCAACAGCGTGACAACCATTGATTATTATGCGTTCAAAGGTTGCTATGGCCTGACCTCCGTCACCATCCCCAACAGCGTGACGAATAGTTTTCAATATTTTGGTGTAATTAACAAAAGAGCATAAAAATGGGGAGTATCTCAACTCCCAGTGTAGTTTTTTTGATTGCGGCTCACTACTAACCCATTCTCAATTTTTGTTTCTTTGCTAAAATCATTTGTTTTTTTCTAAAGCAAGTCTCAGTTGCGCCACTCGAAGTTTATTTTCTGGATGGATAGCAAATCCTTTTACCAGCTCTTCAATCTTGGCTTCTATCAACCTTCCTCGTACACAAACATTAACATTTTCAAGGACTGATGGCGAGGTCAATCGTTTTCAGCTTCTTTCTTCAAGCGGTCGAGTTCAGCGATGTACGCTTCCTTCTTCTGCTGTGAAAGCTTTTTGGCTGCCTCGGAAATCTCTTTAAGTTCTTTGTAACCTAAGCCTGAGTAGCTAAGATTCTCAATGAACTCTTCTTGGGTGAAGACGTGTTTACCGCTCCAATACTCCAAGGTCTTCTTCAGTGCTTCCGGCGAACGATTACACTCATTCCGCAGTTCATCTTCGCTTTTAGCCTTGTTCTTTACGAACCAGTCTACATAAGCCTCACAATTGCCTTTGAGTCTCCCGCTAACCTTTGCTTTCAGGTCCTTTTTACACTCGCATAGAGTGTCTGGTTTAATGTTTAATATCATAATACTATATATAGATACACCATGGCTAGGTGTAAATCTATTCGCTCCTCTGAACAGCCTGCAAATTTAGCTAAAAAAATAATATCCTGCAAGGAATTTATTGAGAAAGTTGCTTCATAGTAGAAAAATTGGTATCTTTTACTATAAATGGTACTAGGGAATCTACTAAAAGACAACATAGTAGCATATAAATTTTACTACCCCAAGTCAACGTCTGTAGACCCGTTAATGCCTTATAATTGTGATGGTGACTTAACCGTTTTTAGGCTGTCATCATGCTGTGTGCCACTGCCGAAAGAGGGCATACAATAACAACAATAATAATTCCGGCATAGGCACTGATGGCCATATCTGAGGAAGGTATGGCATAGGTGTCTGGGCAGAGCCTGTCGTAGCCACTGACCTAGAGTGTCATTGTAGTGAAAACAGGTAAAAGCCTGAAAGGAGCCAGTTCCATGTCCGAAGAGGATATAAGGGGCTGTATCCTTTTTCTTTTTCCCAATTTTACGCCTCCTTGCTATATCTCTTGAACGCCTTAATATATATAAGTAACAATTATAGTATTAACAACAAAAAAAGACAAAAACAATGAAAACAAGAAACAAAGTCAGATGGACGCTCGGAGCGGTGTTTATCCTGACTCTAATTGGTGTCGCTATTAGCGGCTCAAAGCTCCACAAGGACAATGTTTAACCTTTTAAAGTATCGACAGATATGAGAAAGAAAGAACAAATCACAGTCGAGCCCTTAGAGGGTAAGATTGTATCAGAAAAGACATTAGGTATCGAGATCGCAGAGGTCATCGAGGCCGAAGTTGTCAATGATGAAGTGGAGGGTGACAATCACCCCAACTTCATTGAAAGTAACACGCAAGCCATCACGCTTGACGAGTTGACCAACAACAACATTATTCCAACCTTCTGTGACAACAGTCTCACAATCTCTCACCAGAGTTTTATCGGTGCAGTGACACAGACTGCCGAGAAGGTATTTGGAGAGCTTACACCTGTTGAGTGCCGCGTGAGCCATCCCATTATCGGGCGTGTGCCAAGTGCTCAACATAAGAAAGCGAATGAACTGACTGCAGACGAGAAAACGACATTTTATCAGCGTCTCGCCTTTGTCTGTCACGTCAAATACCTAACGCGCTCTATCAATGGCCAGACCGTACATCTTTGTATTGGTGGCTGCAGAGCGTACAATGAGGATAAACTATACTACCGCCAAAGCCCGCTTAAATTCAAAATCTTCGTGGGTTGGCAAGTCCGAGTGTGTAGTAATCTCATGCTCACCTGTGACGGAAACAGTGGAACCATCGAATGCTTGACTGAGGCCGACATCATGCAAAAGGCCAGTGAGCTATTCGAGAGTTTCAATCCGAACAAGGAAGAAGCACTACGTCTCTTGGAGAATCTGCAATCGACTAGAATCCCCGAGGAACTTTTCTGTGCGATTATTGGCAGACTGAGACTTTATCAGTTTTTGCCTGCATCTGAACAGAAACAACTACCAGCATTGAATCTTGGCGACCAGGCCATCAATGCTATGGTAAGAGGATATGTCTCAAATCCCACCTTTGGCAAAAAGGAGGATGAGGATATTACCTGCTGGAATCTATTGCAACTGGCAACGGAGGCCGCGAAGTCGGCATATATTGACCGCTTTGTCGACCGTAACCAGAACTGCACAGATTTCGCTATTGGAATACAGAAGGCCATCAACGGTGAAGATACCGAGGGCTATAGCTGGTTCCTCAACTGATGAGCGATAACCATTCGCTCACCCCGACCGGTGACAACACTATATCATAACGAACAAAACGTATATGTGAAAGTGTTGTCTCCGGTCTGTGACCCCGTGGTGGTGGAAGAATAACATTAAATATCGATGCTTGTTCTCCCACCATTTTTTGTGTTCATCCGTTTCTGTGTTCAAATAATAGGTAATAAGACAGGATGAACACATATTTTTGTATTCACTTAACACTTTGAATTATATGAATAACGAGACAGCAGTCATCTACGCCCGCGTGTCCTCTCTCAATGACCGACAGGACACGAGCAGGCAGATTAGAGACCTTCAACTATTAGCGAAGGAGAAAAATCTGAAAATTATGAAAATCTACGAAGAGCATATATCAGGCGCAAAGAAAACTCAGGAAAGACCCATTCTGACAGAGTGCCTGCAATACTGTATCTCACATCATATCAGCGTCCTACTTATATCAGAACTCAGCCGTTTAGGTAGAAACGTTGATGATGTACTCTCTAATGTGAGACTCTGCAAGGAAAATCATCTCAACGTGTACTTCCAGAAGGAGCAACTATCAATTTTCAATGCAGACGGTAAGGAGCATCCCTTTCTGACCATCTTCATAGCAGTGCTAGGAACGTGCGCAGCAATGGAACGTGAGAACATTAAATACCGTCTAAACTCTGGGAAGGCTCAGTTCATAGCCAAAGGCGGTAAGGTTGGTCGTAAGGAAGGTTACAAGAAAGCCGATGAGAAATATCAAGAAGAATATACTGCTGTCATCAAACAGCTTCGAAAAGGCTATCCCATAAGGATGGTGGCCGCAAGTTGTGGTGTTGGCATAAGCACAGTTCAACGGATTAAAAAGAAGTTCATCAATGGAGAATAATATCTTTATTCAAGATGGCCGATACATCAATGTACTCTGGCCATCACCAGTAGTTAGGGCTGGTATTTTCTGTGAGGAGGAGCGCCAGCAGATAAAACTACTATTGCGTCATGGGTTCATGCCACATCATAGTGCAGTCGGGAAAGGACGCTGTACACGCAGGCACTGGAACATGGAGAAGTACCGAGGCAAGCATGGAGTGGGTTTTAGGCTCATTACTGCTAGCTCTATCTCTAGTAACTTTAACCACATCACCTACTTTCTGAAGTTAGTGTGATGGTCGTTAGTAGTTCACATAATAAGACGGGCGTAGGAGAGACTAGTAGCTCTGCCTATTCCTGTCTTATGGTTGCTTCCCAGTTGCAAGATTGAGAAGCCGGACTCTGCATTACCATAGGGGAGGGAACTCTTTTTTTTCGTTGTCTTTTTCGGGAAAACATGGCGGAAACAGCCAATAATTCTTAAAAGATGACTCATTAGAAACTAAAATGGCAGAAATGTCAGATTTGTTTTTTAAATTTGCAAAGCCGAAGTGGACCTTCCTGTATGGGATGCCAGCCACGGAGGCCAAGAAGGCGTTATAATGTCTCTATTCCTTTCTCACTAAAGTCTGGAAAACTTAAACTAAAGGAGGATAGATGCAGGACACGCCCATCTTGTGTACCTAGTACACTGGATGGTGCTGTAGTTACTGTTCCATTCCTTTAAAAGGTTTTTCCAGAGCCATGTGAGAAGATGGAGTGATAACGAGCTCCATCCTTTTTGTATATCATAATTATTAACCGCTGAGTCTGTGGGGGTGTAAGCTTAATAGTTGTTCAAATGGCAAAGACAGCTGTAATTAAGGGATTCAAGCAGTCCATTTTAGCGAAGGGGCATGCTGGCTATTATATCAATGGAGAGCATATGTCCCGTGAAATAAGCAGGTTTTTGGAGACTTCTGTAGGGCGTATAGACATTACAAGCCTTAGCGACCTTATAAAACAGAGATTGGGACGACAGCGTTTCCCTACAGAAAATGTGATGAATACGAAATTGGCAGGCAAGACGATGGACTTATCTGGTAATTACTTACAACAAATTGTTTCATATTTGAAGAAATAGTTATTTGATAACAATAGTATTACTTGTTTTTACAATATAATTATAATAACTCACCGTGTCCCTAAAGTCAGTAATAACAACTTTTATATACAAAGAAACAGTATGAAAAGACAAAATCTAACGCTTCTGCTCACTGTGTTTTTGAGCATGGTAGGTGCAAACACATTTGCTCACGACATTGAAGTAGAAAACAATGATGGTGTTACCATTTATTACAATTACTCAAATGATGGTACAGAGTTGGCGGTTACTTTCCGTGGAACTTCAGTCTTTGATTATTCTGATGAATACACTGGTAACGTAGTAATCCCAGAAGAAGTAACCTATATGAACACGACCCGTAAAGTGACAAGTATTTATCAATGTGCTTTCTATGATTGTGACGGCCTGACCTCCGTCACGATTCCAAACAGCGTGACAAGTATTGGCAAAAGTGCGTTCTATAATTGCAACGGTCTGACCTCTGTTACGATTCCAAACAGCGTGACAAGTATTGGCAAAAGTGCGTTTTACGCGTGCAATCACCTACCCTCAATAAATATTCCGAGTGGTGTAACATCTCTTAGCGATAATGTTTTTGAAGGCTGTAACCTTCTGACCTCAATAATCATTCCGAATGGTGTGACAAGTATTGGCTATCAAGCTTTCCTTGGTTGTTGGAGAATAACCTCAATAACCATTCCGAATAGTTTAACAAGTATTGGCATTGAGGCGTTCAAAAATTGTTCCAGTTTGACATCGGTTACTATATACAGCTCTTTGCCGTCATACGGGGGGTATAGTTTCCCCGGTAATCGTACCGAGGTAACGCTTTATGTCCCTGCAGGGCGTAAATCGGCGTATGAAAGTGCAAGTGGTTGGAGCGATTTTAAGGAAATTGTAGAAATGCCATCTGAAGTCGGTATAACTATTGGTGAGGCTGGCATCGGTACCTATTGCAGCGAATATTCTCTTGACTTCACTGGTTCGGACGCTAAGGCATATGTAGTTTCTTCATTTGACTCTGGCAGTGGGCAGGTGACAATGAACCGTGTTTATAAGACGACACCCAACACAGGACTTGTTATAAAGGGCAGTACGGGCAATTACGATATTTCTCTTGGTGATGGAGGCTCAACAGCATCAAATATGTTGGTGGGCGTAACCGAAAATACCGTTTTGAATAAGGTGGTAGGCGACTATACAAATTATATCCTAGCAAAGAAGGGTGGCGAAGCTGGCTTCTATGCTGTCAGTAATGGCTCTACGTTGAAAGCTAATAAAGCTTATTTGCCCCTCAAAACAGCTGACCTCCCTGCAGGTGCTAGAATAGCATTTTTCTTCGATGACGAAGAGACTACGGATATTAAAGCGGTAGAAGAACAGCAGATTTTTAACGTGCAGGACGATGTTATCATCTATAACCTGAACGGTCAAAGGATGACTAGTCTGCAAAAGGGACTGAATATTATCAATGGTAAGAAAGTAATTATAAAATGATGGTCATATGAAACGAAAAGATTATATTGTACCGCAGATAGATATAGTAAAGATACAAGTCAATCACTTCCTTGCTGCATCTGGTGAACAACTCAAAGGCACAGTACACGGGGCTGATGATGAAGTAGATGCTGATTATGCTTTGTAATGCTGTGAGGCATCAAAAATAATAAAACCGCACCAGAGGCTCTTGCTTCCTCTGATGCGGTCTTTTTTACTAGTACTTCACAATAATAGATAAGATGTAATCTGTAGCGTGAATACTGACTTTCTTCGGCTTCTCGTAGTCTTCACCACTACCTACCATTTTTTTGTATAGGTCTTCCATTGGAGTAGTCCCGATGTAGAATCCGTCGGTTTGACGGCCAGGAATACCATATAATATGGGGCGATGACTTGGTTCGAGCGGGTTTATTCTGAACTTCTCCACAGGTAAACCAGTAAGCAACATGCAGTCGTGGTCTATTACGAAGTCGCCTCGATAGCCGTATGGCATATATCGGTCTATCTGGTAACTGTAGCCGTCAGGAGTGACCTTATAGCAGAATTTCAAGGTATCAGCCCCCGCTGCTTTATCGAAGAAGTCCTGAACAAAGCAGTTGATAGTAGTTTCATCGATGGCGCAGACATCGAAAGCGAAATCTGCTACCAGCATAATCCTTTTTTTCATTTTGTTTTCTGTGATGTGATGGTTAGAGTTATTCCTAGGTTTTCCTTCATCCAACAGGTCAGAGTCTTGTATGCATCTGTCCTTTCCCTATCTCTGGGAAGGAGGGCAAGTGCATCTTTGAGCGTTAGACAGACCTCCAGTCCTTCACGGAAGTCAGCACCGTAATATTCCCGTAATGTCGCTATATCATTTCTGAACTTGACAGGAATAGCAGGTGTGCTGCATTGTGCGATAACATGAGTAGCAGCAGGCTCACGGCTTGACGAAAACATATGGTCTCCGTTAAGCATTTGAATTGTTGTTGCAAACATATATTACAATAATGTGTATGATGGCGTAAAAGAGTATGTGGACACCACAGTACTACAAGTACTAAACCTAATGAGATAACACTTTTTCTTTCTAAAATCAAGTATTTCCTTATTATATAAGGTTTTCCTATATATTGTTTTTGTTATTCTCATTAGGTATTGCTCTGCAAGACTATAGCTCCACTAACACTGCACCAACCCTTTGGGGCGGATGGTGGCGTTTAGCCGCCATCCTTATCTGTATCGTCTTCGGTCACAGCCAAAGGGGTTATGTCCGTAAGCGAAGTCGATAACGTCCAGTATCTCACCACAGGGCATATCCTTATATTTTGAGGTGAGATAGTCCGTGGTATTCTCCTTTACCACCCCAGCCTTACAAAGCGTCCCTGCCATAGTTAGAATAGCATTATGACGCTTGCCTTGTTTAAAGTATTCGGGGCGTTTCTCCGTCCAGTGCTTATCAAGCCTTTCAATGATGGCATCATCGGTAAGGTACATATTCCAGAGACCATGTAGGAATATGGTTTCCCACGTATCTAAATGCTGCGCTGTCAGCCCTCTTTCTGAACTTCTGACAGTCACTGTTGACTCCATAGCGGTCGCCTCTGGTTGGAGCATATCGTCGTATTCAAAATGGAAGGGTACGGGGGCTGGATTAGTCCAGATGTTGGAGTCATAGCTAAAAAAATGGCCACGTGACAAGTCAGAGACACTACTGTCCGTTTGGGGAAGTTTGCAGGCATTCATTACCTGGGTATAGAGATTCCGATGGTGTGCCGGGGTAGTTGAGTCGTGGATAACGATAGCCTTAATGCCTTTTCCACTTGGGGTGTCGAAAATGGCATAGATGAAGGGATAGGCTTTCAGTGCCTCCTTGACTCCTGTCATTTCTTCGTCACTTGTAAACCCGTCGAAGTCCAGGGCAAGAAATGACGAATAAATATCAAGACCGTGCTCGTGCTTGTACTTGAACGTGCCATTTATACAGGCCACGGGTAGCCATTCACGTTTGAGCCTATTCTGAGCTTCATGGTCGGAAAGGCTCCTTATTTCTGCTATTACGTCGGTCAGACTTCTGGACTCTTTCTCTGATTTCTTTATCTGATATTTGCCAGTCCTGATAATATCAAGCAGACGGTCTATGTCCGATAACATAGGCATGTTTGGCCTCCATGCGAAAGGAAAGAAAGTAATAGCCTTTTGGTAGAGGGAAGATATGACATAGTGCCGCTTTCCAGTTTTGCCATCCTGTCTTAAATCTGCGGACACATAACTGGAAATGTCAGATGCCTTTGCAGTATGAGGATAGTCCACTTCCCTGTATACCCCTACAAGGACATTCTTCATATCTGCTGCTGAGTAGGCTTTTCCCTCCTGTAGGTTCGCCCTTACTGATTTCACCACCTCTGGGAGTTTGTCATCGAAAGGCGACGGCACAGCGAGAGCCTTCTTTATTTTGCTTTCCTGAAATCCCAGAGCCTTTATGTTGTCATAGCCCAACGCATCCCAATAGCTGGCGTATTTGGCTGAAACGAAGTCGAGTTCATCCGTCAGGTCGGCGTGCTGCTGTCGGAAGTTGCAGTAGGCAGTTATACGCTTGGTGGTGTCGCGGGTACTTTCAAAGTCACACTTGAAGGCCAGTACATCGGGATTAGTGGACTTCGTACCGATATTGCCCGTAATACCCGCCTTTCTCTGTTGGTCGATAACCACATAGATGTTTCTGTAGCCGTTTTTCCTGATGTCCCAGGCTCTTAGTTCAGAAAGCAGTACGAGCATATTCAGCACCACCTTGGGTTTCCCAGTAGCCTTGTCGTCGATAACAGCTATATAGTTGTCCTGAAAGTGGTCTCGCTCGGCACTTTTCCTATAGACCTTAACAAGTTCGGCCTGCACCTTCTCAGACGAAGCATTATAGTTGTCTATCAACGTTTCAGTACCATTCTTCTTTGCCTCGATACACTTGCCTATATCGTCACTCTCCATCCCGACGGCATTTTCCTTGATGAACATAATGGCCTCATTCCTGTAGGGGTTACACTCCAGTCGCTGACGGCCAATAATCTGGCTGATGTCTGTACTGATGTCGAGGGCGAGGGTCTTCTGTGTTGGGTCGGCGAAGATATAGGAATAGGCACACTCACTGTAGAAGTCAACGCCGAGAAAGCTCGTCCGTGTACAGAAAGTAAACATCTTGTGCGGATCGCCCTCCTTCGGGAAGTCGCCCATCTGGTGACCGAGTACCTTTATCTTTGCCTCGTTGTCCTTGGCACAAAGGATATTCACCTCGTCAGGTCGTAGATGGCACTTGCTTATTATACGGCAGATGTCAGAGACCTTGTTGAGATAGAAAACGGCCTCCGTCGTGTCTATCTCTTTATTTCCAAAGCGCACAGTCTTGCCAGTTCTCATCTTATCGATGATGTCTATACAGACTGCTGTGGCTGGTCTTGTCAGAGTAATATTGGTAATAGTCACCTGCTCCTTCATGCTTTCTGGCCATACAAGTTCAACGTAGGGCATGGGCTTGAACTCGTCGAGTTGCTCCATGTACGCCTCCAGATACGGAGTCGCGCTGAGGTAGACTGCCCGCTTGAACATTTTGCAGTTTTCAAGAAACTCAAGCTCTGTCTTCGACTTGTAGGCTGCGTCGGTAAATATGCACTGAAATTCATCGATGACCAGCGTCCAGTAGTTAAGGCAACGATTGGAGCGCAATACGTCAATGACATGCCCAAGCGAGTCGTAAGTAACCATAATCTTCGGGGCTTTTCTGTTCTTGGCACAATCATCAAGGTAAGAGCGCACCCCATCGTTGAACTTCTTGATGTCCTCGTAAGTAGCTTTCTTCTTGGTTGCTTTCGGCTTGTCTGAGTCCACCGACAACCCGTCATCTGCCAGGTCTCGGTAATACCACACGTCGGGATGCTTCTTGCGCTTACTTTCGAGCAGGGCGCATCGGGGGGAGCACAAGACTACAGGCTCGTTGCTTGTCAGGTAATACTGCGTGGCTCCAACACCAGTCAGTACCTTGTTGAGAATGAAATGGCAGTTATCCGGCAACTGTGCGCCGAAGTCTGCCCACTGCCCGAGGTATCTCACGCCTTCGGGCACGTTTAATTTGAGTTTTTTCATTATCTTGTTATGATGTTTAGGTTAATACAGCCTCATTGCCGCGATTTAAAGAGAGGGCTGACAGCCTGCGCCGCCAGCCTCTCAGTTCATCACAACAAGAGGTTATTATATCATATATAAAGAAGGTGAGGCGACGATATGCGCGTTTTTCGTCATTTTTTGTGAATTGAATATATCATTTCTGCCATCAATTCAGCGCATCACCAATATTGACGGTGCAATTCACTAGTGACCGCACTAAAAACGGGATAGGAAATTTCCTACCCCGTTCACTATAATTCAAACTGTAAATTTCCAGTCTTCAATGACTGGTGGCATAATTGGGTCGATATTTGGAAAATTTGCGTAAACCCCGCACCACTGAATAACGGTTTATAATTCACTTCCATCCGATACTGATTTCTTTGCACCTTCACTAGGTTTATATAGTCGATAACTTCTACTATTATCTGATGCTGTAATTCTGGGTCAGTAATGCCATCTATATTATCGCGGTATTTTACAGACTCCTCCATTGGCATTCCAAGTTGCCTAATTTGGTCTTCGTACTTGGTTATGTTCTTCTGTTCGCGCATCATCTGCTTGTTCAGTTCTGCTTCTAGTTCGTCAGCCTTCGTAGTGCTGAGCTTGCCGAATACATATCTTTCTTCTATTCGGTCTATCTTGGTCTGGTACTCGGTAACTGCAACTTTTGCAGCCTCTAGTTTGACCTGCACTTCCAAAAGTCGCTCCTTCATTTCGTCCTGACCAAGTTCTTTTTCCAACTCTATCTTATTCTTATATTGTGCTTTTGCTATTATCCAGATTGCCTTATCTATCGGTGCTGCTGCTATAGTTAGGCCAGAGCTTGAATGTGTGGAATGAGCGTAATAGTTTCCACCTTTCTCGCGCTTTTTCCCACAAAGAATGTAGCCGTTTTCGTCCTTGATGATGCCTCTACCCAAGAAAACATGCTTATAGATGCGCTTCGGCTTCAGCTGGTTCTGCGATAACTGCGCTTGTGCCTTATCGAATGTCTCTTTGTTAATAATGGCAGGATAGACGTAGTTGTAACCCTTTCCACTCTCTACCAGGCCACCACAATAGGCTTCACTCTTCATGATGTTCTGCACCTTCTTGAACGCCTGTCTCAAGTCCTTAAAGCCGTCCTCGCCTCGCTCTACCATTTCACGTGCGATGGAGTTATAAGAATGGTTACCTGAGCACATCATATCGAAAACCTCCTGAACGATAGCGGCTTCATGTTTTTCTGTGATAAAACGCTTATGCTTGTCTAATCTGTACCCGTAACGAAGCCTACCACCAACGAACTGGCCTTTTGACTTAGCTAATTCTTTACCATACTTGAAACGCATTTTTTTTACTCTCATTTCAGACTCAGCTATCTGTCCAAAGAGGGTAAATACCAATTCGTTTCCGTTGTTCACACTTCCATCATCGTTAAGCAGTTTTAGAAAGGGCTCTTTAATGGTTAGTTGAATACCCCTACTCAGCAGGTAGTCAGAAATACTGAACAATACCTTCTTGTTTCTCGCGATACGTGATATTTCGGAAACATAGACGGCTCTTATGGATTGGTCGTCTTCTATAAGCTCCTTCATTTCCGTTATGCCGAGACGTTCGTCCTCAGTAAGTTTGATGCCAGACTCTTTGTAACTTACAAAAAACAGATTTTCAAGGCTAAAGCCGTCCCTGATAGCCATGTCCGTTACAATCTTCTCCTGCTCTTCAAGATGTTGAGCGTTAGTAGAAACACGTGTAAAGATGATAGCTTTCTTATTCATATCTTGACTTATTCTGTAATTCGGCAGCAAAGGTAGCAATAATATTTCATATAGCACCAAAAATCTCCAATTATTTCACGAGCATTGGAAGTTATGCGTTCCTTGATTGCAATAAACTGAACTCAGTTACCATTGGCAGCGGTGTGACGAGCATTGGAGAATTTGCGTTCTATCAGTGCTCTGGCCTGACCTCTGTTACATTACTCTGCAAAGAGATTGGAGCATGGTTCAGCGGTCTCAAGTCTATCAAGGAAGTAGTGATTGGCAATGAGGTGACGAGCATTGCTCAGCAGGCATTCGCCGGATGCTCAGGACTGCAGAAAGTATATAGTAAGGTAGAGGATGTCTTCGGCATCAATAAGAATACATTTGATACCAATACGTATAATAATGCTAAGCTGTATGTGCCTGTAGGCAAGAAAGCTGTTTACCAGGATACGCCCTGGTGGCTGAGCTTCACCAACATCGAGGAGTACGACTACAGTACGGGTATTGCTGCCCAGCAGATGGGTAAGGACGTGAAGGTGGTGGATGCCTACCAGCTGAACGGTCTGAAGCGCAACGGTGTGCAGCGTGGTCTGAACATCGTCCGCATGAACGACGGCACCACTCGTAAGGTCGTGGTGAAGTAACCACCGCTCGTCAACCAGACTAACTCTTCAATCCGCAGTGCTTACAATAGGCGCTGCGGATTTTCTTTCACGCTCTCCAGACGTCAGTCAGCAGCTTGACATACCACTCTTCATCTGAAGAGTTCATCATCGTTTTTTCTTTCCCTTTAGATATAATCAGCAGTAAACCAAATCTTTGTAATAAAAATGGCAGAAAAAAAGCACGCACCAAGATTGTGCGTGCTGTGTATATCCATAAAATCTATAACGACTTAGAAAGCGGCGACGCTGTACAGCCAGTCATAGATGCAGGAGCAGACGCCAAAGAGGGCTATGCCCAGCGTACAGACGGCAAGCGCAACCTTGGTGCTGGGAGCGGTCTGGAAGTGGGGTAACGGCATGTCGCTCTGCTTGATGTACATGGCTTTCACGATGAGCAGATAGTAGTACAAGCTCACCACAGTGTTGACCAAGGCGATAAATACGACCAGATAGGCCCAGGACGACCCCTGCTCGGCAGCGGCCATGAAGACGAAGAACTTGGAAAACATACCAGCAAAGGGCGGAATACCTGCCAGCGAGAACAGGGCAAGCGTCATGAGGAACGCAAGTTTGGGGTTAGTCTGGTAGAGTCCGTTGTAGCTGGATAGCTGCGTCGTGCCGCCATTGTTCTGCTCAACCGTACTGATGACGGTGAATACAGCCATGTTGGCAACGACATATACCAGGATGTAGTACATGAGCGATGCCATGCCCATCTGTGAGCTACCGATGACTGCCAGCATGATATAGCCAGCCTGGGAGATGGAGCTGAACGCCATGAAGCGCTTGAGCTCTGACTGGCGAATGGCGAAGAGATTGGCAATGGTGATGCTCAATACGATGAGTATATAGAGCATGTATTCCCAGTATGCTGCCAACGGAGCGAAAGCCTTCACCAGGATAAACATGGCGGCGAAGGCGGCAGCACCCTTGGAGCAGACTGACAGGTAAGCGGCGATA
>Ga0247611_10005482_pt1 | contig 16754 bp, 19 predicted proteins | sample 177DNAGHGhighgp2_FD_192422 | JGI IMG/M metagenome (GOLD analysis project Ga0247611, IMG submission 192422) | Sheep rumen microbial communities from Palmerston North, Manawatu-Wanganui, New Zealand - 1770 DNA GHGhigh gp2 | ecosystem: Host-associated > Mammals > Digestive system > Stomach > Rumen... | reverse complement strand
AATATTATCAAGCGGAAGAGCATTACCAACTTTAATATCAGCATTTACTCCACTTTCAATTTTATCTCCAACTTTTAAGTTAAGTGGTGCGATAATATATCTTTTTTCTCCGTCTTCATAATTTATTAATGCAATATTTGCACTTCTGTTTGGATCATATTCAATAGTAGCAACTCTACCAATAATACCATCTTTATTTCTTTTGAAATCTATTAAACGATATTTTCTTCTAACTCCACCACCAATATGACGAACAGTTATTTTACCTTGATTATTACGTCCACCTGTTTTGCTCTTTTTAACAAGAAGGCTTTTTTCAGGAGTCTTAGTAGTAATTTCATCATTAACTAATGTACTCATACCTCTTGTTCCAGGAGTATTAGGTTTATAATTCTTAATTGGCATATTTTACCTCCTAGTATTCTATAGAAGAGCCTTCTGCAAGTTTAACATATGCTTTTTTGTATGCAGTAGTTAATCCTGTATATCTTCCTACTCTTCTTTTCTTTTGTACTGCATTTACTGTATTAACATTTACAACTTTAACTCCAAAAGCTTTTTCAACTTCGTTTTTAATTTGAGTTTTATTTGCATTTTTCTTTACTTTAAATACATATACATTATTATCTCTTTTTAAACTTTCGCTTTTTTCAGTAATAACTGGTGCTAATATTATATTCATTAGTTAAGCACCTCCTCAATTTTCTTAACTGAAGATTCATCTATTAATAGATAATTAGCAGCTAATAAATCTAAAACATTAATTTCTTTATTACTCATAAGAGCAATATTTCTTTTATTAGATGTAGCTAAGAATAAATTTTCATCTAATTTTTCTTCATCAAATACAACTAATACTTTTCCTTTTAATTTAAGATTTTTTAATACTTCATTAAATTCTTTTGTTTTAGGTGATTCTAATTTTAATGAATCAACTACTACTAATTCTTTATCTTGTAATTTACAAGTTAAAGCACTCTTTAATGCTAATCTTCTTTCTTTTCTATTTTGTTTTTTATCATATTTTCTTGGGTGTGGTCCAAATGCGATACCACCACCTGGATAATGTGGAGCTCTAATTGAACCTTGTCTTGCATTTCCAGTTCCTTTTTGCTTATAAGGTTTTCTACCTCCACCACTAACTTCTGATCTAGTTTTTGTATCAGCAGTTCCTTGTCTTAAAGAAGCTTGAGCAAGTACTACAGCATCATGCATAACAACTTCATTTACTTCGCTAGCCCAAACACTATCTTTAAGTGTTAAATCTTTAACTTTATCACCTTTAAGGTTTAAAACTTGAGTCTTTGCCATTATTTATCTGCCTCCTCACTAGTTGTTTCTTCTGACTTAACTTCTTCTTTAGTTTCTTCTTCAGCAGTTGCATTTTCTTCTACAACAGTTTCATTATTAACGACTTCATTTACTGGAGAATCTTCAGCAACATCTTCATATGAAACTAATTCAAAAGCTCCATCATATTTACTACCTTTAATAGCTTCATGTATAAATACAAATGAATTTTTAGCTCCTGGAACATTTCCACTAACTAAAATATATTTATTTTCAGTATCAACATCTACTATCATTAAATTTTGAATAGTGATTTGTTCGTTACCCATATGTCCTGGTAACTTTTTACCTTTTAAAACTCTCATTGGTCTCATTGTACCAAGTGATCCAACACGTCTATGATATGTAGATCCGTGAGTTTCAGGTCCACGAGATTGATTCCATCTCTTAATAACACCTTGGAAGCCTTTTCCTTTAGATGTACCAGTTACATCAACAGTGTCTCCTTTACTAAATACATCACATTCTACAACTTGTCCAAGAGTATAATGAGTAGTATCAACTCCTCTTATTTCTTTTAAGAAGCGCTTAGGTAATGTATTTGCTTTTTTAGCATGTCCCTTTTCAGGATTATTAGCTCTGCTTTCTTTTTTATCAAAAGCGCCTAATTGAATTGCATCATACCCATCTTTTTCAGCTGTTTTAATTTGAGTTACAACATTTGGTTCAACTTCAATAACAGTTACAGGTATAAGTTTTCCGTCAGTTGTGAATACTTCAGTCATTCCAACTTTACGTCCTAAGATTCCTTTCATTTTTACTTTCCTTTCTTAATCTTAATTACTTTTTAATTTGACATTCAACTCCACTTGGTAAATCCATGTGAGCTAAAGCATCGATAGTTTCTTTACTAGGTGAATCGATATCAATTAATCTTTTGTGAGTTCTAATCTCGAATTGTTCACGAGAATCTTTATATTTGTGAACAGCTCTTAGAACAGTAATCTTTTCAATTTCAGTTGGTAGTGGTACAGGTCCACTTACAACTCCACCAGTTCTCTTAACAGTCTCAACAATTTTTGAGCAAGCTTGATCAATAGATCTGTGATCAAAAGATTTAAGTCTGATTCTTACTTTGTCTTTAGACATATTAATTTCCTCCTTCGCCAAAATATTTTTTTGACTTGCTACGTACAAATTACCTGATTTTAAATTAAGTTTAATTCAACTTAACCTGGTGTATCAGCAACCTTGCACATCATTGCCAGTCGTTTACAATTAATTATATGCCATAATAAAAGAAAAATCAAGCTTTTTTTCTTGATTTTCCTTAATTTTTACTTTTTCTATTAGTTCAACTTCTCCTAGCATATCAAAATGTTAATCAATATATGTATAACATACTTTAGTTGAATCTAATATTATTTCATCTTCTTCTCTAGATCCATAGAAATTAATGTTTCTATAATCACTATCACTATAAGGACCATCTTTATGTATTGCATTTTGATAACATTCAGTTTCATTGCCACCATCTTCTAAGAAACATTTACTAGTAATTATATTTGTTTTATATATGTCTTCTTTCGTTTCCCAGAAATAATCTAATGTAGCTTTAGTATTACTATCAGTACTTAGATAATACTGATCCCAAGTAACATTTTCTTTAAATGGTAAAAAATATCTTTGAGAATTAATCGCACCAACCATATCAATTATACATATTTGCTTTTCTTCTTCACTTTCATCAATATCAACTATCTCTTCATTTTCTATTTTTGCTATTTCTTGAATATTATTAATATTCTCAGCAAGTAATCCTGGTCCTTCATAATAGTATTGATATGTTCCATCATTTGCTACATATTAAGTAACATTACCAGACTTATTAATTTTTATATAGTATTTAAGTTCAGTTCTTCCAGATAAATCTAATTCTTTATAACTACATCCATTACATCTTCCATATTCTATATCTTTAGTACTTAACATTGAGTCCATTATCCAAGTCTACTGTGCAACTTTATATATTTCTTTTACCTCAGTAGTAAAAGAATTCTTCTTTGCTTGATTAAACATACCCATTACATTTGGTAGTGCAATGATAACAAGTATTGCAAGTATTGCTATTACTGCAAGTAATTCTACTAATGTAAAACCCTTTTTATTATTCATAAATACCTTCCTTATTTTATAGAAAAATTATACCATATAAAAAAGACTAATTACTAGTCTTAATAATTAAACTTTCACCAGTCATTTCTTTAGGTTTACTAATTTCATATAATTCAATTATAGTAGGTATAACATCTTTTAGTGTACCAGTTTCTTTTAACTTAATATTTTTATTACATACTATTAGAGGAACTTTACTATCTGAATTAGCTGTATATACTTTACCATCTGTATCTTTCATTAATTCAACATTACCATGATCAGATACAATAACTAAATCATAAAAGTTTTCTTCTGCTTTCTCTAATATTTTTTCTATACACACATCACATGCCTCAAGAGCTCTTACAGAAGATGGAATATTACCAGTATGACCTAGCATATCAGGATTTGCAAAATTAGCTAGAATAAAATCAAAATCATCTTCCATAGCTTCTAATATAGCAGTAGTTACATCCAATGTACTCATTTCAGGTTTCATATCAAATCTAGGTACCTTAGCAGATGGAATTAATATTTTATATAAATTCTTATCATCTAATGTCTCAGCTCCATCAAAAAAATAAGTAACATATGGATATTTAACAGCTTCAGCAATTCTAGCTTGTTTAAATCCTAAATCAGCAAGATATGAACCAAAAGTATTAGTTATAACTTCATTTGTATAAGCACTATCTATTTTATTATCAGTACTATATAAAATATTAAATTTAACATTTTTTAATGGTTTAGTTTTAAACATATTAAATGATGGATCAGTAAGAGAACTAGTTAATTCTTCAATTCTCTCAGGTCTATAGTCAACAAATAAAACTCCATCATTATCTTTAATATTACTTCCCTTAGTTATAATACTTGGATTAATAAATTCATCTGATATATTATTTTTATAGTGTAAATCTAAACATCTAGCATAATCAGAAAACATATTTCCAACATTATGAACCATTGCATCATAAGCTTTAGCAACTCTATCATAATTACCTTCGTTATCCATAGAATAATATCTACCACAAATAGTACCAATTACTCCAAGAGATAACTTAGAAACTTTATTCATAAATTTGTCTATTAATTCCTTAGCAGAAGTATTAGTATCTCTACCATCTGTTATAAAATGAAATACAACATCATTTATTTTTCTAATCTTAGCAAGAGCAAGACAAGCATACAAATGATCCATACTAGAATGTATATTACTATCAGATAGTAAACATATTAAATGAAGCGTTGATTTATTCTCACTTACATGATCCATTAAATCAAGTAAAGAATCATTTTCAAAAAAACTCTTATCTTTAATAGAATCATTTATTATAGAAAGTGGACTTTTTATTGTTCTTGCACATCCCATAGTCATATGTCCTACTTCACAATTACCTTTTACGCCTTTAGGAAGACCAACAACTTCTGAATCTGCACTAAGTTCACTTACAGGATATTCTTCAAATATTCTTTTAATATTAGGCAAATTTGCCATTTTGATAGCATTACCATTTTCATTTTGTCTAAGTCCAAAACCATCCAAAATTAGCAAAACAATCTTTTTCATATTTTTTCACCTGTACATATTCTATCACAAAATAAAAAAAACTTGAATGATTATTTTATGTTAATCATATCAAGTCTCAATTTATCTGCTATTGTAACTATAAATTCTGAATTAGTTGGTTTAGCTCTATCAATATCAACAGAATGACCAAATATCTCTTCCATTAAATCAATATCACCTCTTAACCATGATACTTCAATCGCATGTCTAATCGCACGTTCTACCCTTGTTATAGATGTATTAAATTTAATAGATAAGTCTGGATATAATTCTTTAGTAATACCGCCAATAAAAGATGGATTATCATATACCATTAATATAGCAGATCTAATATATTGATATCCTTTTATATGTGATGGAATACCAAGCGCATGAAGTATATTAGTTACTTGTATTTGTAATCCTTTATCTTGAAATTCAATTAATTCATTATTACTCTTTACACCTTGTGCTAAAGATATAATAATACTTTCTAATCTTTTCATATCAAAAGGTTTCAATGCATAATATTTAACACCTAATTCACTAATTTTTCTAATAGTCTCTTCTTCATTAAAAGAAGTTAATACAATAACACTCTTATTTATATTAACTTCCCTCATATATTCTAAAACACCAATACCATCTATAAGCGGTAATACAATATCAAGAATCATTATATCAAAATCAATACTTTTATTCTCAAGTATATTTATTACCTCTTGTCCATTTGATGCACTTCCTACAATTTCTATTTTTTCACTCCCATTAAAGTACTTCTTTAATAAACTAACTTGCCCTGCATTGTCGTCTACTGCCAATACTTTAATTTTCATTATATCTCCTTTTCTTTATTATAATACTAATATTATATATTTTTCTACAGTGAAAATAGAATACTTTTGTCGAAGTTTTACACTATTTGTTGTAGAATGATTTTTAATCAAATTAAAACCCCAATCTTTTAATTTAGGGCTTTATTATTTATCTAACTAATTTCATTTCATTAATATTATATATTTCGATGTCTTCATATGAATATCCATCATTAACTGTCACATTTTCTGCTGTAACTGTCATACTTGTTCTATATGGTGCTCTAAGAGTACTTATATGAGCTTCATCCATGGCATCACATATAAGATGCCAACCTACACCTAGAATTAATTCTTCACCTTTACTTAAATTTTCTATTAATAAATTAGTTAAAGTATTTCTAAATACTTCTATTTGTTCTTCTTCTACTATTTGTTTATCTCTCTCATCAGTTAATAAAGATGCATATATAATATCTGAAAATTCACTACCAAATGGTTTAACTCTATTTTTACTTTTAATAGCATCAACCCACCAATTAACAGCAACTTCAATAGAAGGTAATACTTCAATATCAGGGTTACTTTCTTTTAATTTATTCATTACATTATCATATTTTTGTTTATTATATTTACATTCTTCTTCATAATTATAATTTTCTACTTGTTGTGTTTTTTCTTTATCATACTCAACAATTAAAAATTGATTGTGTATATTTTCAAGAAATTTCTTAATAATATTTTTATCATCAACACTTAATTCTTCATTATTATATTCTTTATCACAAGCAGTATGCTTTATATCGTCTCTATTAAGATAATGTAAATCAATAGAAACTAAAAATCCATATCTACTGTTTGTCATAATATGAATATAATATCCTTCATTTCTTTGATACTTATCATTCCATCTATAATTACGAATAGCTAATTCCTTGTTATGATTATTTAGACATCTAACTGGAATATATACTTTAGCCCCATCTTTTATTTTTAAATATAAATTATTATAATATTTTTCATCATCACCCTTATTCTTTTCAATAACATCAAGTGATAAATCTAAAATATCTTTTCCTAATTTTTTAATATACTCATCAAATTCCATTTTTATCCCTCTTTTTATTTTAAAATATGTATTTGAGAATCAACCATATCTTGATTTTCTTCCATTATCTCTTTTATTGCTTCTTTATATGCTATTTTATTAATTGCTATTTGACGTCTTTCTTTATACTTATGAACTGCTAATAATAAATTAGGTTCTTCATCTTTAAAATCTTCACCAAAAATATCTTTGTGGTCCTTCAAAAAATTAGTTGTTTCTTTATACCAATCATTATATAAGTGAGTAACATCTTCTGCATCTATTAACTTGAATGGAAAGTATTCTTCTTGAAACATTACATAATAATTTACAAGTTTCTTTCTTACTTCCATAATATAATCAAATGTATCCTTAACCTTTACCCTTTCATAATGATATGAGTGGTATAAATCATAATATCGGATGATTCTATTAGTACTATCTGTTCTTAAAGCCTTATTAATTGATATTATCTCTTTTGCATCATTTTTTTTAAATAATATAAGATTATCTAATTCATTAAGTTTATATCTATATAATTCTTTATCCATAAAAACCCCCGTTTTATGGTTTTATATGCTATCATACTTTGATTAAAAATGTCAAATAAAAAGAACTATATTTCTTTTAATAGTTCCTTAACTAATTTAATGTCATTACTTTGTGTATCAAACATAATTCCATCACATATATCAAATATTTCTTTAATATTAGAATTCTCTATATTACCACCATATATAACAGATATATTTATTTTATACTTACTAGAAAAATAATTCTTAATGTATTCTACTACTTTAGATATTCTATCGATACTTTTAGATGCTTCATCTAAAGCATGAGAAGGTAAATAACATATAGTTAAATATTTAAGTGAAGAAGTTTCTAATGATCTTAAATAGAATTTTAATTCTTTTTTAACAAAAGAAGTATCCTTCTTTAATTTACTATCTTCTCCTAAACAAAGAATAGTATTGCATTTCGAACTAAGAGATTTATATAGTTTTTCTTTCATTGTTTCATATGTTTCACCAATAATTTTTCTTCTTTCAAAATGACCAATCATTGTATAATTAATATTCATATCTTTTAAAGCTTCAATATTAACTTCTCCAGTAAAAGAACCAGACTTAACACTAAAGAAGTTTTGAGTACCTATAGATATTTTACTATCTTTAAATAAAGATAAGTATTCTATAGATGGATATAAAACAAGTTCATATTTATCATTTGTTTTAATCTTTTCTATTTCACTTTTAAATTTAACTATTTCATCATACATTAAATAACTTTTTTGATTTAATACTATTTTCTTCATTTTATCCATTTAATCTTTCTAATGTTTTAAACTTTTTACCCTCTAAATATTCTAATGTAGATCCTCCTCCAGTAGATACATAATATAAACTACATTTAAATTTAGTTGAAGCAGCAATTATATCTCCACCAGCAATTATTGTTTTAATATTATTCTTTTCTAAATATTTCATTATATTCTTAGTACCATTTTCATAAGGTTCATCTTCATATTTACCAAGAGGTCCATTCCATAGTACTAAATTAGAATTATTTAAAGCATTTTCAAATAATTTAATTGTTTTTGGTCCAATATCATAACCAATATCATTTGTTGATAAGTTGTTTATTTCTTTTATACCATTTTGAGTTACTACATCAACTGGTAATATTATTTTATCACCATATTTATTTAATACATTTGTTGCATATTCTAAGTTATCTTCACTTACAATGCTTTTTCCTACATTAATACCTTTAGCCTTTAAGAATGTAAAGCACATAGCTCCACCAATTAAAATACTATTAGATTTTGTTATTAAATTGTTAATAACACCAATCTTATCCTCAACTTTAGCTCCACCTAAAATTAAAACTTTATCTTCATTAATTGCTTTGTCTAACATTTTAACTTCTTCACTTACAAGTACACCAGAATATGATGGTATATATTTAGATATACCATATGTAGAAGCATGACATCTATGAGCACTACCAAATGCATCTAATACAAATATATCAGCTAAACTAGCCCAATATTTAGATAAGTTTTCATCACAAGATGATTCTAATGTTTTAGGAAAATCTTCAAATCTAGTATTTTCCATTAAAAGTATTTCACCATTTAATAAATTGTTAATACTAGTTTCTAATACTTCTCCTTTTGTTTCATTAATAAAATAAACAGGAGTTTTAACTAATGTACATAAATGATCTGCTACTGGTTTTAAAGAATTAGTTTTCTTATCATCTTCACTCTTAATTCTACCAAGGTGAGACATAAGAATTATTTTAGCTTCATTTTTAACTAAATAATCAATTGTTTTTAGACTAGCTTGTATTCTAGTATCATCCATTATATGTCCATCTTTAATAGGAACATTATAGTCAACTCTAACTAATACTTTTTTACCTTTTACATCTACATCAGTTATTATTTTCATAAAATACACCTACTTTTCTATATCTATGTATAATTTTTTAGCATCTTCTTTTAATTTTTCTAATGTAGTATTTACAATACGTAAATCAAACTTATCATAATCATCTAAATCAACTTCAGTTTTATGATTCTTTTGTTCTTCAGTTAATCCATTATCAAAATTAGGTCTAAAAATATTTACTCCAATCGCATCAGGATAAACTTCTTTTAAATCATCCATTTCTTTTTTAAATCTTACATCACTAATGATAATTGCGTCATAAAAACAAGAAAATATTTCAATATCATCAATCATTCTTTTAATAAATAAATCTTCTTTATTTAATTTTTGTCTAATAATATCAGTACCTAATACTTGAAGTAAACTTCTTGGTTTATCTTCTTCTGTTAAATTCCATCCAGTCATTTCTCTAGCATAATATTTAATATATTTAGAAAGTTGAGTAACAATTACCTTTTTACCATTTTCTTCATAAGCTTCTTTTAAGAATGAAGAAAAAGTATCTTTTCCATGTCTTGCTTTTCCACTAACTAAATAAACTGTTGTTTTTCCTTCTCTAATATCCATATTATTCCTCACTTGTTTTTTTCTTTAATGCACTTGGAAGTACCATCCATGCATTTGGAAGTCTTCTTTCTCCCTCATAACCATATCCTACTGGATTATTAACTAATTTTCCTTTTTTATCAGTTGGTTTTTCTTTTACATATAAAGCACTACTACCACCACCATCTAGATTAGCTGCATTGTATGCTTTATATTTTTTAAATAATGTAACTAAATCAGGCATTGATATACCAATACTTCCAGCTTGTCTTCCATCAATAACAATAAATAATACAATTCCATCTTGTCTTTGACCTATTGCTGTTCTATTAGCTATACCCCAACCACCATTACCTTTAAATGTGGCTGCTTTACCATTAACAACTAAGAATGGACCAAACTCAACAGCTCTATCCATACCAGCTTTTATAGCTTCTTTAGCACTTTTTTTAGTAAGCATTAATACATTATCTTTAGTAAATCCAATTAAACCTCCACCTTTATTAATCTTTTTACCAGTATCATATACTTTTCCATTTAGAATAGCTGTACCAGTAACAGGATTTCTTCCAATAGAAGTTTTAACACCAGATGCATTCATCGCAACAAGTGCTTTTTTCTCTTCAGCCATACTTGATAAATATTGACCACCTTTACCATAATTAGAAGAGAATACTAATTGTACATTAGCAGGATCATATATAACAACCATATATCCTTTCCATCCACTACCACTAATATTTACAAATTTATAAACATCATTTCCTGGATCCTTTTTTAAAATTTGTTCTTCATAAATTGATTCATAAGAATCAGCTTCAAAATTAGGATCAAAACTAATCTTAGAAGAATCTGTATCTTCTTCTGGTTCAATAATTTTATTATTATCTAATATCTTTTTAACTTCATCTTCACTATATAATACATAAGCAAAATATCTATGATTCATAGTAGTCATCGCAGTAGTAACAAATAAATCTCTAAAATAAGAAAAAGGTCCATATGCCAAAAAGAAGCAGATTAAAGCTATTACATCTACTACGATTAAAAATATACTCATTTTGCTTTTCTTTTCCTTATTTTCCTTCACTTTCTACTCCTATTTCAAATGGCTTATCTATTGTACCAGAACCAGCTGTTATTTTCAAATCATCTTTTACATATACAGCAGGACTAACATTATATTTACTACTAATTGTATCTCCAAAAAATGCTCCACTTTCACTAATAGCATAAATAATATTTGGTGCTTCTATTCCTCTAAATGTTGTTAAAACATTATTATTAGCATTTACAAACATATCACCCATAGTAAGCATACCAACTTTAGCTTTTACACTCTTTTCTTTTAATAGTGAATAATCAGAACTATTTAAGTTAATAACTCCAACATAAAATTCACCTTTAACAGTACTATCTTTTAATTCAAAACTATCTAAGTAAGTATTATTTAAATATTTACCAACACCAGTACTTGTATTATATATATTATCAGTTCCACCAAACTTAATACTCATTTTACTTTCATCTTCATTCATTAGAACACCAGATTTAGCAATAAGTACACTATTTTCTAATATATTAATAATTCTATAATTTCCATCTTTTAATTTAATATAACTTCCAACATAAGCATCCCCTAATGTCTTAATATCATGTTTTTCTATAACATAAGGTTTATTCTTAGTTCCATCACCAGATATTTTTTCACATCCACTATCAATTGTAATAACAGGTCTTATTAGAATTGCTCTATTTTGTTTTTGTTGTAATGCTATATCACCATCTTCTGTAACATAATAATCATTAAAATCTTTATTTAATGTTCCTAAATTAAATGTATTACCATTATTTAAGAAACTTGATTTACCACCAGCTTCTTTATAATCATATAAAGATAAAAGAGCTATTTTATTTTCATTTTTATTATCTTTACAAGTGATATTTTCCATATCATCAACAACATCACTACATAAATATGTTTTAGCTAAAATACTTTTTGAATTTACAAGTGTATTTTCAAACACACCACTATATTTTTCATCACTAGCATTAAGCCATTTGTTAACATAAGAATCTTTATATCCTTTTTCAAAACCTGAATACATTAATGTAACATTTTCTTCACTAACAGCTCTTATATTATTATCTTTGTCTATACCAATAATTCTATAAATTAAACCAGAATAGCTTAAATAATTATCTTCTACTTCACCTTTATATATATATGAATTATCTTCTTCATAGAAAACTAATCCTTTTGTTTCATCTAAATAACTTCTCTTCTTTTTAATATCATCTACTAAAAGAGTTGCACCTTCACCTTTATTAGCATGCTCTAATTTATAATATTTAATTAATCTAAACGTATAAAAAGAAATAATAACAAATAACACTAAAATATTTAGTGTTATTAAAATAGGTGTAATTTTAAGTACTCGTCTTTTATTCATCATTAATCTCCAAAATCATTTTGATATGCTATTAAACTAGCATTAATTACTCCATTTACCCCGCTAAATTCATCAACAATACTTGAATCAATTGATCCTTTTTTGCTTTCTTTTAAATCTACTTCTAAACTAAGTTCAACTTGATCTGAGAAAATTGATTTACTTCTAACTTTAAATTTCTTTAATGTTTTTAATTTTTTAATAACTGCATCATGAGCAGAAATATCATATTTTAATACAAGTAAATATCTATTTGATAATTTAAATCCCATCAAATAAACTCCAAAATATAAAAGTCCAATACATAAACTAGCTATTATTGATATTAAGTAAAGTCCAGCTCCACTCATTATACCAGCTGTTATACCCCAAAACATAAATCCAGTATCAACAGGTTCTTTAACAGCTGTTCTAAATCTTACAATTGATAAAGCACCAACCATACCAAGAGAAAGAGATATATTAGAACTAATTGTTCTAATTATCATTGATGTTACCATTGCAAGTAATAAAATACATAAACTAAATGCTTTAGAATAAACAACACCAGTATATGTTTTTCTATAAACATATATTATGAACATTCCAATAATAAATGCTACTATTAAAGAAAATAACATATCCCAAGCAGAAATTGTTCCAGTAAATCCAGATAAAACTGATTTTTTAATTGTATCAACTACACTCATTTTTTACACCTCTCTTATTTAATACTCCTACATAATGCGAATTTACTAACTGCTTCCCTACAAGAAGGAATATCATTTAATATATTTGCTATATGTAGAGGTAATACTTCATTAAATTTAACTTCTAAAACTTGTTTACCTTTTTCATCAACATTAAACACAGGAGTATCTTTTGCAAGCAAGTCATAATTATAAAGTCCACTTTGTATATTAGAATCAAATGTTATTCTAACATCACTAATAGGATAAGTAAATGCTGTTCTATGATAATAAACTATTATTGAAGGAATAATTCCTTTAGTTCTCATATCATTTAGAAACTCAAGTAAAAGTCCACTAGCATTATCTATTTCATTTATTTTACCCTTTACTATTTTACTATAGATATCTTTTGAAATCAACATTTGTTCTTTAGCAGTATAATTATTATGTTTCATTTTTTTCTCAAGTCTTATAAATGATTCATCATCATTATACATTCTAATTCTATATTTCTTTCTATATAAAATACCATCCATTTTTTCATTATATGATTTAGAATCTAAATTATCAAAATATAAACTTTTTATTAAGTAAGAACCATCATCATAAAATGCATTTGAATCAGTTTGCATAATAAGAGATAATTTATATTTTAATACTTCTGCAGCACTATTTGATATTTTAAATTTTAACTCATGTCTATATTTATAATCTTTTTTCATTTAACATCACCAAAATACTTCTTTACTTCAGAATTACTAAGTCCAAAATAAGCTTTAGCTTCTTTTATAATATAAGCGTTTCTAGCAGAAGCAAACTTCTTAACTTTACTTACATGATTTTCAAATGTTGAATATGACATATTATTCCATCTAGACAGATTTCTCTTTATTTCAGACTCTCCAACTTCCTTTAATACTCTATCTATTTCACCATTAAAGTTTTTAGTACTCCATGTATTTTTTAAATTATATGACATTCTTTCTAAAAATGTTTTTCTAAATTCTGAGCTTTTCATTAAATTTCTAAGAAGTGCTGTACTAAAATTACCATATCCTACGCCTTGAGTTCTTGTATAATAATTAAATCCATAACCAGTTACATTATAAAATCCACTATCGACATCATAATAAATCCATTTCCATTTTCCATTATCTACATTTGGATTAGAAAAATATCTAGTATTTACTATATCATAATTATTAGCCCATATTTCAGCTATCCAAAAATCGCAAAAGTTTTCAATATCAATTTGATCTTTTATTTTGTTATAATTCTTACTATTAGACATAGAATTATTAACAATAAAATTCATCATCTTTAAGTAATTTTTATTACTTCCTGTTTTAACTTCACCATCTATTCTTAATATATCTGTATCACTCTTAGTAGTAGCTACATTATAATGATTAGATACAAAAGTTTCATCAACTTTTTCACGTAAGAAATAAAGACCCCAATAATCGCCATTAACATACATTACTACTGGTTTATAAGCTTGAACATCAACTGATGTATATTTTTGCATAAGAGATGTTGCTACTATATCTTTAATTATAATTCTCTCATCATAATCACTAGCAAACTCATCTTGAGATCCAGTTCTAAGTACAAGTGAATTATATACACTACTATCAACTGTATCAAATACAGGATAGTTTAAATGACCATCACCATATTTCTTTTTAAATTTAATTTCATAACTTTTCTTTCTATAAGATCTAGTAGACCCACCAAATAATTTAAGACCAGCATTTATTTGAAAACCACTACCATCAAGTTCTAATAATTCAACATTTACTTCTTCCATAACAGGACTATTTAAACTTGTATGAGAGTTAACATAATAAAAATCACTATTATTCATCGCAAGAGATATTACTGGTAAAGTATGATTTTCATTAACAATATATGAATATGTTTGAATATCACTAGCTAATTTACCAGACTCTTTACTCATTATTCTTAAAACAGTAGTCTTCTTAATAGTAAGAGGACTACTGTACTTTTTAGAAGACGTTGTAGGTTTAGAACCATCAGTCGTATAATAAATGTTTCCATATCCATTAAGAGTTACTTTAAAACTTTTTGATTTATTAAATATTCCACTAGCAACATCAGATTTAGGTGTATATGATACAGCCATTGTACCAGATGAATTTTTCTTATTTGGAGTAGGTTTACTAAAGTAATAATGACCGTAACTACCTTGTTTACCCATAGAATAACCTTTAGGAATATTAGCAATATATATAGAATCAATAATCTCATTTGATTTAGTTACATATATACCATCATTAGAGCCAATCTTAAAAGGAGCATGTTTATACTTCTTATTAGATAAATTTTCATCACCTGAAGCCATAAATACATAGTATTCACCCTTCTTAAGCTCAACATTAGGTAATTTATACATACAAACTGTATTAATATTAGTAGTAACACAATAATCACTTAATTTAATAGTACTATTACTATTATTATATAATTCAACCCAATCGTAATATCTTCCACCATTTTGAGCTAAATGAGAATAATTAGAATTCATTACTTCATTAATAATCAAATCTTTTGTATAAGTTAAATATTTCTTTTCAAAACTCTTAATTCCATCTAATGTATTATCATATCCAGGAGATATAGCATTATTTTCTAAATATGCACCATTTTGTTCAATTAACGCAAGACCATTAGCAAGATTATCATAATCTAATTTTTGAATAATTTTTCCAGAATTATTGCTAAGTATAACTGAACCAGTCTTACTCTTTAATTTAAATCCAGTACTTAAAGTACCACTAACACTACTAGTACCACTAGTATATACAAGAACAACTTCTCCACTACCTAATTTATAATTTGGAAATTGCCATTTAAAGCAAACATCTTCACTATTAGATAAACTATATCCTTCTAAATTAATAGATTTTTTACTTGTATTTTTAACCTCTATATAACCACTATATAAGCCATTTTCATTTTTAAAGTTTCCTTTATTATCAGCAAGTATTTCACTAATTATAAGACCAGACTCTTCTTTATCTATTAGTGAAGCCAAAAACTTTTTGTGACCTTCTATATTATTTGAAAATCCTGGAGTTGGTTTATCTTGAATAACCCATGAACCTTTTTCATCTCTTGCCATTACATTATTAGCTTCAAGCGCAACTGTTTCAATCGCATCAACAGCTTTACCATTTGGCTTTAACAATGCAACAACTTCTCCACCAGCACTCTTTAATTTAAATGGTGCTTCAAGTTCTGAAGATTTTCCACTTAAGAATACTACTAAATATGATTTAGCTTTAATAGTTGTATCACCAAATACCCATTTAACTTTTTCATTTTCATCACTAAGACCATAATTTTTTAAATTGATATCTTTATTATTACCATTATATATTTCAATATAATCATAAAGTTTACCATTACCATCAGTAATAGCCCCTTTATTAGATGTCATAATTTCATTTAAAACTAATTTATTTATATCAATATCAGAATCATTTAAATCTTTTTTATCATAATAACTATTACTTTTACTAGCAAAAAAACTTAATAGAGATAAAACCACTATTAATACAATACTAATTACAAAAAATAATATATTACTTTTAAACTTCTTAATATTAAATTCCATAATAAAACTCCTATATAATTATACTATATAAGAGCTTTTTATTCTACCCAATTTTATAAATTTTCATTTGTTTAACACATACTTTCA
>Ga0247611_10005481_pt1 | contig 16754 bp, 36 predicted proteins | sample 177DNAGHGhighgp2_FD_192422 | JGI IMG/M metagenome (GOLD analysis project Ga0247611, IMG submission 192422) | Sheep rumen microbial communities from Palmerston North, Manawatu-Wanganui, New Zealand - 1770 DNA GHGhigh gp2 | ecosystem: Host-associated > Mammals > Digestive system > Stomach > Rumen... | reverse complement strand
TCCATGACAATCTTAGGAAGTTTTACTTCTTTTTTGCACTTTTTGCACCATACATATAAGTCACCATCTTTTTGGACAGCAACCCATTTTCCGCAATCACAGCGGATTTTCTTTCCTTTTATTTCCATAGTTCACCTACTTTTTACATTTGTAATTATAACACATAATCATATATTTGTCAAGTGTAAATTAACTGTTTTGCACAAAATAGTTGCTTAAATTTGTGCATATTGACGATAATCATTTGGGATTTCCTTATAGGAAATAAACTCAGGAATAATAGATTTTATTACTCCATCGTCATCAAATTTAACCGTGATTATCCATCCACCAAGATTTGAGTATAATCCCTTTCCACGCATAAAGGGAGTAGTACCTTGAAAACATCCCACTTGGAAAGTATGCACACCACGATAAGGAAGATACTCAGCTTTATGATAATGACCAATTCCTATAATGGTAGGTCTTTCTTCTATCAGCATATTATCCACAATTTTTTGTGGTTTATATGAAATAGAATAAGAAGAACCATCCCAAGGATGACGGAGTTCAAGAGTGCAGTTGTCTGTAAGATTTATAACAGCACAATCTCTTCCAAGATAAACAAGGTCATTTCTAATTTCAGATAATCTTTTACCTATATCACAACCACAATGTTTATAGATAGAAGAATCATGATTTCCCGTAATAAACTTTGTTGTTATAGGGGGGTAACATGGATAAACTCGTGCAATATGTTCAATGTGTTCATCTGAACCGTGGTTATACAGTTCATATTCATGCCCAACACGCATTTGCTCACCATCATCTATATCACCACAATGATACACCGTGGTAACTCCTCTATTAAAACATTCATCATAGAATTGGTGTAATGCTGTTAATTGGGTATATTTGCTATTAATATGAGTATCACCAATAAGTCCAAAGGTAATTTCTTTTATACCCTGTTTATCCCCAATAAAATTTTGTGGGGTATAATTTTGAGAAACTGCTTGACAATTCATCTTTTTTGTGATAGAATGAGAAAGTAAGAACCTTCTCACCCTATCATATACAATCTTATGTGGTAAATTGTCAAAATAACCCATAGAACTAAGGGTTCTAGCTATGTCACCATAGCTTTCACCATTATTGGACAATCTAATTGCTGTCTCTTTCCATTCCATGCATTAATCTCCTTATTAGATATTTAGCGAAGGTGCAGCCTCAGCAGGTGATGCTGGTGCGTCAGTTAAAGGATTCATTCCATCATAAGGAACAACAACTAAATCATCCCACTCAGGAAATTCACTAAACTCTCGTGGAAGAATTGGAGAATCAGACACCTCTTCATCAGGGGCATAAAGAAAATATTTCTTATAATCAAACATTAGTTTTATCCTCCTTAAAATTAATTAAACATTATGGTTTGTTCGGTTTTCATTTACTATATTTCCCCATCCAGAGTTACTTGCCAGATTTGCCGCCTCCGCCACTGTCAGGGGCATTCTTGTAAATTTGGATAGTCACAACACCATTAAGACCATCATCGCTAATTTGAGGGACGGAAAGCCTCACATAGTCCCCTCTTTCCGGGGGCGATGCACAGTTCGAGGCATCCGCAGACAGGCATAGGGTGTATTGCCCCGGCTCCCCGCCGAAGGCAACAGGCTGGTTGTTGCGGATGGCCTTGACAAGGTTGTCGAAATCCGCGTAAACGATTGCATCACCCTCGGTCTCGCCACCCACCAAGAGTTTGGTGTCCATAATATACATCCCGCCACCGCCACCACCGCTGTTTTGTGGTATCATACCCTCAAAGTCTTCATTAAACTCAGGGTACTTGTAATCTGATAAATTATTCATAATTTACCTCACTTATAAATTTTTAATTTCTGCCCAACATAAATCTTATTGGGATTTTTAATTCCATTATCCTTAGCAATTTTCTGATAAGTTGTATTATACTTCTTAGCAATCTTGCTTAAAGTATCACCAGACTTAACAGTATAAATAAAGTAAGAGTTCTGATTATTCAGAAGTTCATTTACTCGCTTTTGGACTTCATCAGGATTATAGCCAGCTAAACGCAGACGAGTACGCCTGACTAATCCATTGCCCCATAGACCACGGATAACTTCATGGGCAATTTCATCAATGCTCTTCTTTGTAGCAAGGGAAGCATAATCAGGACAGATAAAACCACGAATATACTTACCATTAACCTGCATGGTACGCTTACCAACTTGACGAACACCATTGATTTTAATGTTGCCCTCAATCACAACAAAAGAGGTTTCATATACAGCAGAGACAATACCAACATGGTCAGGTGCATTCTTATCATCTGTTGTGGCATAATCTTTTCCATCATCCCAATCATAGAGAATGGCATCACCGATTTTTGGAACATACTTGTCATCTTCAACCCAAATGTTCAGCTTTTTAGCAAGCTCAATCAGCTTTGAGCAAGAACATTCAATGGGGCAGATTTTGGCAACACCAGCCTTAATCCATGCGGCTGAAACTGTGGCGGCACACCAAGCATCACTCATGACCATCTTATGTCCACGAGGAAGTGGGGAATAAGAATTATAAATGTCAAGAATCTGTTGATGACTAGAAGTACCAATCCATGAGGTCATAATGTCAACTACTTTTTGACGAATCTGTTCAACGGTCATGTTTCATCTTCCTCCTTATAATCTTTGTCTTCAATAACTGGAAGAGTTAATGGATTTTTATTCAGATTATACTGAATAGTAGAAATTCCAAGACAAACTCCTAAGAAGACTTGCAGATAATGGCAAGTTTGCCTTATTTCCTCTCCAAGAGGAAGATTCCACACTCCGCTTAATCCAAAGTATAACTCTCCAAAAGCTCCAAGGAACACCATGCAAATCCATTTTAATACATCAAATACTTTATTACTTAACATATTTGTCACTCCTTTAACTTATGGGTGTAAGTTGATAGCTATAATCTGTTTTTGATATTTCATTATTCTCATCTATAGATATTGTTGAATAACTTAGAGTTGTTTCTGTAACTCCAATAAACCTAAATGCAAATATATCTATTCCCAAATCTCCTGACTCTGGTATGTTTTCAAAACCAGATGAATACCCAAGTACTATGTTACCACCTATTGTAAAATCCAATATACCAAATATTAGTTTACCACTATTATATGCAGAAAGGATTTCATCATATGTTTTATCACAAGTAATTCGGTTAAGAGGGTGTATTGTAAATGTGACCCTAAAAACATTATCAGATGAATCACCACTAACTTTTTCAACGGGGGTGGTAGACACTTTCACCGTAGGCATATAAATATCACTCATAAGCTTCCTCTTTTCTAAACAATGTTTGATTCATATAAAGCTCAACAATCTCAGTTTCAGGGTTATTGTCTGTGTCATTTAAGAATATTTTTGTATCCATATAAAACGGTGTATTCTGTCTAAATAAATAACTGTCTTCTAATGAGAATGGAACAATAAACATTCCATCAATTAATTCAACACTTGAGGATTCATCTGATGCATCATATTCTTCTTCCTTTTTTATTGCCCCGTTCATATTTTTAACTTGTCTAAATATAAACTTCACCTTTCTTATATCAGATGCATCAATTGAATCAAATGTAACCCCAATAGATTGATTTAATCCACCTTTCATTCTTCAACACCCCCACCCTGTTGTTGCTGTTGTGGTTGCTGTCCAGAACTCTGTGGTTGCTGTGCTTGAACAAGTCCAGTAGCAATTGCTTGTAACTGTGCATTTTGTAATGCTTCCTCTTGAACCTTAGCAAGCTGTGCCATAGCTTGGTCTTCCGTTTCACCAAAGTACCACATACGCAGATTAATCTTGCTTTCAAGTCCTGATTGCATTAAAAGAAGTCTGCGCTGTAACTCTTCCTCAGGGGAATTGATTAAACTATCATCCCACTCATAAGAAACTCTATACTCGCCCTCTGGTGCTAAATTATACAGAGAGGCATAGACATTCATAACATAGACAGCATCTTCTAATGCTTTCTGTAGTGCCTTTTGAATGTCAGAGTTTGAAGAATAACTTCTCTGACGAAGAATTAACATTTCTGTAGCTGTTTTAGCTTCACTGCGAGTAATGTCAGAAAGAGTTCCACGGCTTAATCCAACAGTGTCCTCTATCCGCATTAATATATTATTTAATCCAGAAATATAACTTGTATCACGGAGAGAGGGGTTGAACACTTGATAAGTTTCATCACTGTTCAGGTCAATCTTACGGAACAGACGAGACTGTAAAATATTGGGAACTTCTTGACGAACTAACTTACCATCAATATGGGTATCAACAACCTTTAGTGCGTCACGGTCAACATCAATTGCCATTTGTCCACCCTCATACTCCCAAATCAAGCGGGAATATTGGAGGTCTGCTTCACGAATTAAATCAACAGCACGAGCATAAGCACTCACACCTAATGGACTTGTTGGGTCAATAGTGTTAGCATCAGGCATCTTAAAATAAGCAAATAACAAACGGTCAACACCATTTATTGTTGTCTCTGCCTGAATACCAGCCCATGCTGGAACATCTGTTAAAGGAATCTCTGTGCCTAATTCATCTTTTATTCCCGTATTCTTGTAGCTCTTATAAGCTTTGTTAATGACCGTAACACTATTATTGTCATTTAGCTTATGGTACTCTAACCGAGTATAAACAACATTCTTACTAGTAAATCTTTCAACGAATGCCGCCTCAGTCATATGTCCAGCAGTATCGAAAGAGATAGGATAAAATTCATCAGCTTGACAGAAGGTGAAAGCAATGTCTGTGTCCTTGTAGACATATGGCTTAAAGATTAATCCACCTTTTGCAATACCATATTCTAGTTCTCTGCGAATGTGTGGCATTAGGTGTAATTGATACTGTTTATTTAGATATGAAGCTCTTGAATTGACTGGTGTATTCTCTGTTACTTGTTCATCATCGCCACTCACGGCAACCGTTGGTTCTGTGATGACAGATTTCATTTCTATTGTAGCACAACGGGCTTTTTCGCTTGCAATAAATGAGGGGATTCCTAAAGAAACAATCTTTACAGGATTTGCAACAGATGGTTCATGTAACCACTCAGCCTCATTGCGATACATCTTATCCCAAGTATCAATGGCATCTTCCATCTTACTTGACATAATTGGCATTATATTTAATGCCTGTTCAATTGTCTTACCAAACATTTTTTCGATAATCCCCCTTATTGCATACCATATCTTTCTCCACATTTTATCCTCCTAAAAAGGTAATGCAAGTTGGACTGTCAATAAATAGATAAATTATTGCTCCATTTGCGTCCATTAGTGTTAAATCATATCCAACATTTTGAAATGTTTCTATTCCATCAGGAGAAAAGAAAGATTGTTCTACAGCTTGTAGGCACATTAATCTTCCAGTATAAATTGTGCCTTGATAATTTACTTCTATCATTACTGTCCCTTCTTTCTCCAAATGTAAGATGTGGCGTAACGAGTGGCATCTATTGAATGGTTATTAGCATCAGGATATGCACTGACAACATTATCATCTTTATCCCGTTCATACTCATATTCAATAAATTCTTCTGCTGTAAATGGGCAACGAACAGGGTCAATATAAATATGGTTTAATGCTTGTAACCATTTAATAGAATAATCTACTGAGTTTTGTCCCTTTTCCACTCCACGCATATTAGAACCATAAGCACGGAAGTCTGCTATTGATTTTGGCTCTGCACTATCTGCCACAATTAAATCAGAGGTTGTGACTTCCTTTAGGTTTTGTAAATCTGCCCAAATTTCTTCATTTCTCTTTTTATTTGCCACATATTCATCAAAAATATACAAATCATGATGATTACTGTTATAGTAACATTTAATCCACACAGTTGGGTCTGGATACCACCCAAAATCCATTCCCATATATATTTTGTCAAATGTCTCTACTTGTTCATCTGTAAACTGGACTAATTTAGCATTTTCAAAAACATTACCACCATCACCTATAGCATCACCAAGATATTCATGCTGATAGGCTTTTGGATTTATCTCTTTTAGCCATTCCGCTTCATCAAAGAATGCTTGACCTAGCCATTCTTTAGGAACATCTAGGTAACAAGACTTTAAACATAATGTATCATCACGAGGAATAAGAACATCTTTATTAGCCCAATTAGCGGCAGAGATAGGAGGGTTAAAAGACCTAAAATCCCAAAACTTTTCTCCACCACGCATAGTAGATTGTGTTACTTTACGAAGCTCTTCTTCTCCGCTATACTGGTCTTCCTCTTCAAACCATGTAATGCCAATGTATCCAAATGGAAGTTTTATAGATTTAATCTTTCCGGGGTCATCAAGGCCAAAGAACATAATCTTTTGTCCTGTGGGTATGAAAATTATTTCCATTGGATTGACTTTCATTCTGAAATATTCCCACAATCCTAATTGGTCTATTCCCCACTGAATCTGTCCATAAACAGAACTCTTTAGTGTATTACCAACCTTACGAAATACACAAGCATGAATATCAGGATTTGATATGAGCAGTAGTGGAATGGCAATAGAAATAAAGGATGACTTTGTACTACCACGACCACCAAATAACTTATAGTGTGTATGCCTGTGGTCTAATATGTCATCCAGTAAATCATAGTATTTTGGAATGATATGCTCACTGTACTTAAAATCAATATTTGGCACTTTTTCACCCCTTCTCTATAGAATTATATCACATTATATAGTATTTGTCAAGTCAAAATTAACTGTTTTGCACAAAAATGACCTCATAACTTTGTTAAATTCTACAATTGACATATGTAAAGTAATGTGTTATACTAATAAATGTAAGGAGGACTAAAGAATGACAAAAGAACGACTTATAGAACTGATTGAGGACATTAGAAAAGAATGTCCAGACATAGACTTTGAACACATTACTGCATTAGAATTAGCTAAAAGAGCGGCATTAAAAGAGATACCTATAAAGAAGAGAAGATTTAAGGACACATTCTTCTGTACATCATGCAATACCCGTGTAAAGCTGTCAGACCAATATTGTCATAGATGTGGAAGAAAATTCACTATGGAAGAATAAAAACCTTGAATCAGGTTTTCTACATCTAGAAAATCGAGCTAATAATAAATAACAACTATAAAAAGTAATAAGAATATCTAAAGACATTAAGTTAGGAGAAAAAATGAAGGATACAGTAAGTAGAATTATCTCAGTATTAACAGTCATTGTTTTACTAGTGTCTGTAATTTGTTCAGGAATTGATAACAAAATTATTAGAAAAAGACTTGACACATTGGAAGAAAAGGTGTATAATACAGACACTAGAGCATTTGCAAGTCCTGTTGATTATCCTTATGAAGATGAAGAGGCAAATGTTGATTATGAATATATTGTCAGGGTAATCACAACTGAGGGTGGATATGATAGAGTGATTTGTTTAGCAGTTACCCAATGTCTGTATAATGCTTGTGAAAAATATGACTGGAAGTACACGCCTAGACAGATGTTGGAAATGTATCACTACGCTTATCCGTCTAATGTTATTTCTAATGAAGCAATGGATGCTTATTATGCAATCTTTGTTGCTGGTGAGAAGTATTTAGCGGTACAGAATGCTACAATCTTTTATGCACCTAAATATTGTTATAGTTCCTATCATGAGTCTCAAATTTTTATTACAGAAATAAACGGAGTCAAGTTTTTTGAGGAGGAGTAACAGTGCCAAATAATTGTCAGACTTGGGAATGTCCATATTTTGATGACCTATATGGGTGTCTCTGTTCATCATACGATATAGAAGAGAAGTGTCCAATGCTATACAATAATAGAGGAAGGAATAAATTTGAAGATGCATATGCAAAATGGGTCTTGGAAGAAAAGCGATTTGAAGAAGACTAATGCTGAACTACAAGAATATCTCATGTTTCAGCGCAGAGGTACTAAGGAAGAAAACCGTAAGAAGTACCTGAGAAAGAAAAAGCATAAGAGAAAGGAAGAGAACTTTGACGAGAGCAAGTATTATTGAGTGTATGCATCTACTTGAAGATGGTATGTGCAAAACCAAATTTGAAAGAAAAGATTGGCGAGACAACCTTCTTTGGGTGTTGTGTTGGGTAGAAATGGAAAGACTGAAAAAGGATTTAAAGGAGAAGGATAAGAATGACTGAATATCATAAGATTGAAACTCTCTTTGAGCGTGAAATGTTTGGTAAGAATAAAATGATTATTGGTCAGTGGCGTAATCCCACTGTTGAATATCTGAAAGATAATGTTTGGCAGATGACAGAAAAGATTGATGGCACTAATATCCGTATCATGTGGGATGGTCATAATATCTACTTTATGGGACGGACTAATAAGGCACAGATTCCTCCCCATCTGCTTTCTTTCCTTGACAGCAAGTTTAATACAGATGTTGCTGAGGAAGTCTTTGAGCAGATGTTTGGAGATAAGGAAGTTATTCTCTTTGGAGAAGGATATGGTGCTAAAATTCAAAGTGGGGGCAATTATCGTCCTGACCAGTCCTTTATTCTGTTTGATGTAATGATTAATGGTAACTATCAGCCTCGTAGTACCATTGAGGAAGTAGCAAAGGCATTTGATTGTGAGATTGTTCCCATTCTGTTTGAGGGCACTCTGCAAGAGGGAATTGACTTTGTAAAGAAGCATCCTAAGTCCACAATTGGAACTGCCTATATGGAAGGTATTGTTGCCCGTCCCAAGGTGGAACTGCAAGACAGATGTGGCAATCGTGTTATTGTGAAAATTAAATATAAGGACTTTAAGGGGGAGTAACATCCTATGGAAGTGATTGATTGCAGAAATTGTACAGAATTAGACTGCAATGGGTGTAATATATACACACTCCAAAAAATGCTATATAATAATAAATTTAACAAAATAATGATTGGAAATCATAGCATTGATGAAACGGCTAACATAAAGCGTTCAGTTGTTGGAAAGTGGCAAGGTGTATCTCCATTTGTAGATTCGATGGAGTGTTCCATATGCAGATATAGTATTATGGATTTTGAGCTTAGAACACCGTTCTGTCCGTGGTGTGGTGCTTATATGAAAAATTGGGATGAAAGATGGGGAGAAGATGACGAATGAGTTTTATCATATTGATGCCAATGAATTGTGGGAGAGCATAAAAAGATGGGAAGACTATTTTGACACAAAAGAGGTTCATCAGTTTGCAGATGAATTAAGAGCTAAAATAAGATATCTCTCAAATGAGGAAGAGTGTAAACTAAGAATGGGGGAAAATAATTGTTCTTGAATTTTGATTGCCCAAGGTGTGGAAATAATCTTAAATTAATCTGCCCAGATGATTGGCCTGTTGATGCTATAAATGAATACAGAAAATGCCAATATTGTGGTGAGGAAATGGATATAACAGAAAAAGAAACCCATGATGAATAATATAACAGATATTAAAATGAATATCTTTGATGAAGAAGAAATCCACCATAATTGTACTGTACAAATTCTAAGAAATAGTGTAACAGGAGAAACAAGCATTGGATGGTGGGAAGAAGGTAAATTTGATACGGAGGAAGACACATGGTAACACAAATTGACTATGATAACGCTGTTGAAAAAATTAGAAATAATGAACTAGATTTCTCTGAGGATGAAATTGAATCCCTGATTGACTATGGTAACTATATTGATGAATTTGAGGGGGATGACCATAGATGGGATAGAGAAGTCACCACCATTATTGAATTGGATGGAAAACTATATGCAATCGAATGGCGAAGGGGACTGACTGAAATGCAAGATAATAATTATTTTTCACCAGCCCCATATCAAGTTGAAAAGAAAACAAAAATGGTTGAGGTAGAATATTATGAAAGAATACATTGAGCGAGAAGCGGTAAGAGATTTGATTGAAGCCGCATGGATGGATGATTGGAACTTGTCATATAGCAATGACCGCCTCGATGAAATCCCCGCCGCCGATGTGGTGGAGGTTAAGCATGGGCATTGGATAGAGGATGCTTGTGGAGCGATATGGTGTTCACAATGCTCCCACGCAGAAGAATCGTGCGAACAGAAGATGTATCGCTATCGCTACTGCCCCAACTGCGGAGCCAAAATGGACGGAGGTGGAGAGTGATGCGTGATTATGAGAAACTAGTGAGTCGTTGCAAGGCCATGAGAGATTACAATGGAATAGTAACACAGGAAGTAGCACAAGAGGTATTTGATTGTGTGACAGAAGCCATAGATGCCATTGAGGAACTTGTAAGCCTTGTTGATAAGGAGGGGACGGGTGATGGCAGAAATCCATAAGTGCGGACAGGGCTGGGCGTACTGTGACGGAAACTGTACCACCTGTGCCGTGAACAACTACTACACCACCAACGGAACGATAACCCTCGTAAAAGACTACCCGCCATATCTGGACTATCCAAAAGAGCGGAAGAGGCAGACCAACGCCGAAAAGTATTTCCGTAATGCTACTGACGAGGAGTTGGCGGATTGGTGTTACGAACATCAAGAAGATTGCTTAGGTTGCCCGGCACTAAGGAAAGGGTGCATGAATTTTGGAAAAGCCTGCAAAGATGCGTGGCTAAACTGGCTGAAACAGGAGGCAGAAAGTGATAATCATTGAAATCATAATTTATATAATCTTGGCTTGTTCTTTTCTATATGGATTTTATCTAATTGCAGAAATGGCAAAGGAACAGGCACACATTAATAGAGAGTTTATCAGGCGAGAAGAAAGGATGGAAAGATGAATTATATTATTAATCCTAGTTGGTTTTATTGGCTTAATGTTGTTGATGGAATAAAGACAGCGATGCTTGTCTTAATGATTATGGCTGTTATTACAGGAGCTATTTTCATAGTAAGCTATTTTTCTGACCTTGAAGATTTTTATAACTGGCATGGAGAGAAAGGAACATTTAAGCCAAATAAGTGGAATTTGCTATGTAAGAAAATAGGTATTGCCTCAGTAATTGTTATAGCAATTTGTTTCATAGGATTGATGTTTATACCGTCTAAGGATGCATTAATCGAAATGCAAGTGGCAAAAATGGCAACATATGAGAATGCACAGTGGACAGTTGACAGCTTAAAGAGTGTAGTGGACTATATTATAGAAGCAATACAGAAGGTAAAGTAAGAGACAGCCCTTATCATGTATAAGAAAATTTAGAAAAAATATTCAGGCGAATTATAATAAAGAAAATTAGAAAAAATGTTGTGATGTGGTAACTGGCCCGGAGGGGTATGCCACCCCCCCTATGGGGTACTTTATCTCATTAAAGCATAAAATAAAAGGGGCTGATATCAGCCCCTTAATTATTAATAGTATTCATACCACCCTTTGCAATGTTCCATTTGCCACCTTTCTTCCTCTGAAGTATCACACTCTGTCAATGTGTCCACCTCTTTCATTAGTTCTTGTGCTATGTTCATCATATCATCCATTGTGCCATTGCAAGACTGCATTGCAATTCTCATAGCATCGTTATATGTCATTTCTTTTTCCTTTCTGGTGTTTGGGATTTCCTTTCCCTTTCTGATTATAGTATAACATAGACATATGGATTTGTCAACACTTTTTTATAAAAATTTTTATTTATTTTTCTAAAAAGAAAAGCCCCCGTAGGGGCTAATCTCTTTTACTTCTGAATGCACAAGGGGCAGTCATCACTAAAGCTTTCAGCCTTTGCAATCTTCTTTACTTCCTCGACTTCCTCAGGGGTAAAACCACAATAGTCTTCAAGGAAAACCTTGCTGTATTTGCTTGTTGTCATGCTGTAATCAAAGGCGGCGGGATAGATGGTCAACACCTTGTTAAAAAAGTCCCAGCGGATGCACAAAGTTTCATAGGACTGAAACAGGCGATATCCCTTAATGCTGTTGTAGATGCAGAACTGATTCTTGACAGGCTCACCAGAGCGGCGGGAGGCAATGTTCTCAACCTTGATTCTGTCGTTCTCGATGGGGAAATAACCGTTAAGCTTTTTCATTTTTATTTTTCCTTTCTGGTTTGTGGGGTTTTCCTTCCCTCTTTCTGATTATATAATAGCACAATCAGAAACATTTGTCAAGCACTTTTTTAAAAATTTTAAAAGTTATTATTTTAACAATCTTACACAACCAGCTCAGAAGGATGTGACACCCTACATTTGGATGTGTTGCGAGATTGTTAAAAATTTAACCCATGAGCTGAAAAAGAAAACAGGGGATTTACTTTCCCCTGCATCTTATATATTGCATTTCTATAGCTTGTACCATTTTAAGGTATGTATAATCGTTTATTCCCTCTGAGTGCTTTAATCTATTCATGGCGTTTTTAGCGGCTTCTGTGCTATCTATACGGGCTATAATAGCCCATAATTCTTTATACATGATTCCACCCCATTCTCACATGATATCTAGCCTTATCAATAATATCCTTTGTGTACTCGTCAAACTCTCTTTTAATCTGCCCCGGCCTTGCTACCATGTCTGTAATGTGCTTGTGCGTAAAGTAGTTATAAACCTCAATGATTCCCGTGTTTGTCAGAACATGAAATTCTTTCCCGTTCTTGTGCCCCTTGTCAATGACCTCAATCTGTACTGCCTTACCATATCCAATGTGAGCTTCAATAAAAGCTTTCCTTGTGTTTCTGTCCTTTGTGTAGTGAATCGTGTTTTTCATTTGAGCTAACCCCTTTCTTATTTTCTGGTTTAATTATAGCACATAAAAATGAACTTGTCAACACTTTTTTAAAATTATTTTTTAATTTTTACATCAAAATGTAGGGTGTTGGGCATTTATAAAAGATTGTTAAAATTTTAACTTATTGCTAAAAAAGAAAACCGGGATTTCTCCCGGCCTCTTTTAATGAATGTTGCAAACGATATCCTTTACTTCTGTATTGTAGCACTTGCCACAAGTTCCGCAATCTTTACAATCACAATACCTTTCACCCAATGCCCTTACCTTTTCCCCAGTCAGCTTTTCCGCTGTATAGGTAGGAAACATTGCACAACCCTTTTCAGCGTCCTCTGCGGGGCTATCGTCCCACAAAGAATATCTAATAATCAAGTTTGTGGGGCGTGTCTTCTTGCTATTCAGAACAAATTTAAGGGACTTAGTATAGGCAAGAAACAGGACACCGGGAAACGCTGTTGCAATGTCAACCCATTTATCATAATAGGCTTGACTGTAAAAATCCCCGCTCTCATGAATACGGAAATAAACAGTCTTGTCTTTCCATGTTCTTTTGCTGATATAGTGGGCGATTGCATTTTTCATGTTGTCCACAAATTCAGCGGATTTACTGCTTTCAAGGTTTGCCATTCTGCAAGGTAACACTTGAGGGTAAAGTCTTTCTGCCTTTTTAGCATAGCACTTTTCTTTACAATGCTCTGTTGCAAAGGGGCAAGTAATTTGTGCGGGAATGTTCCAAATAAGGAACTTTACATTGTCATTAGCAGTGAGCTTTTTGTTTCCAGTGGAAAGTGTGATTTTCATTTTCTTTTTACCTCTTTCGGTTTTATTTCCCTTTCAGGTTGATTACATTATAGCAGATACTAATATAATTGTCAATAGGTTTTTGAAAAAATTTTTAAATTATTTTTACATCGAAGTGTAGGGTATGCCCGTGTGGTTGTTTTTGTCAATATATAAAAATACACAAAATCAGCATAAAAATAAGCCCATATATTATGCATATTGCACAATAAATAGGCTCATGATACTATATTTAAAAGTGTTCCCTGTACCAGTGCTTCATCTCGTCCCGTTCCGTTTGTTCCTGTATCCATTCTTGTGCCTCTTCATAGGTAGGACACTTCACCACGATTTTCCCCGTCATATCTCGGACTATCCATCCACCACTGAAAATCTGAATAAAGTAATCCATCTGTTAGTCCTCCTCCGTCAAGAATTTACTGTAATCCAGCTTATCAATGGCAAGCTGGATACCCCTAACAATGCCCAATTTATACGGGCTGTTGTCCAGGTGTTCATCCTCATATTCCTTTTTAATAATGGTGAGAACGGAAATCATGGTCTTTCTGTACTCATTTGTAGTCATCGTTTTTTCCTCCTTATTTTCAAGTGTGTAGCTATCAATCACTTTACAAGCTCAGGGGCATTAGTGATAACACCTTTCCGTACCACGGCAGTCTCAGGAAAGAACCTCAGATAGTCCTTTGTCTTCTCATTGCGCTGGTAGCAATCCCACATGGACACACAGCCTTCTCCGCTCTTGTTGCCCTCATACACTGTAAAGAAGTAAGGTCGTGCAGTTCCGACAATTTCATTTACAATGCCCTGAATGACTTCATCACTGTCAATCACATTCAAAACATTGGAACACAGAACTGCATCAAAGAGGGCAGTGCAAGCCTCTCTATTCTCTTCCTCAGTGCGGTTATAAGGGTCATAGCCAAACCACTGAATACCCATGTTTTCACAGAACTCTTTACCGTTGTTGAACTTGCCACAGCCGTAGTCGAGAACACTATCAAAGCCGAGTAAAAAAATCTTTTTATATAGCACAGGGAGTTTATTTTTATTAATAGAAGTGTTGGCAGATGTGTAATTCTGTTTCATAAGGGTGTTCCTCCTTTGTTTTTGTACCCTTATTATAACAGATAAAACAGCATTTGTCAACACTTTTTTGAAAATATTCTAAAATAACCTGATTTTTGTGCATTTTGCACAAATGGCATTTATATATCCCTAGGGATTTTTTCCACCCCTTTGTGCAATTTGCACAAAAGAAAAGGTCAATCTCTAATCAATTTGACTGTAAGAGTGTTATCTTGCTGTTGTTTTTCTGCCAATTTCATGGGCATTTCTATCTGATACTTGGCAAGCTCTTTCATGGCGGCAATTCTATCCTTCAAACTAGCATCTAATCCGAATTGGTCAAGCACTTCTCCACGTGCAATACTGGAATATAATTCCATCAGTTCATTGGCTGAAAGTATTGTGGCAGAATGGATTTCAGACTTTCTACGCTCTATTTCGGATTGAATTTCAGGTCGCTGTAACAATCGAGAACCAGTCATAGCCAATTGTTTATCACTGCCTTTATACCCTGCATTCTTTAATGCTTGGATTATTACACCACTTAAAATATACTCATCTATAAATCTTATTTGTTTATATGATAATCCTTTATTTACAATGGGTTTAGTCATTTTTTCTTCTATTATACTTGGCATTTTTTCTCCTCCCGCCCCGCCAAAATTTTTGGCTTTTCATAGTATTAAAAAGTCAGAAAAAATAACTACAAAGTTCATCATTCACTTGTGTAGCTATCTCATTCATCTTTATTTTATTATACCACACTATTTATTATTTGTCAAGAGGAGATTTTCTATATAGAGGAGACAGGGTACTCTTTTCTTTCCCCCGCCTCCCCTTTGGATTTTTAACACTTAGTTATGTTGCGCTTCCAGACTTGCCAATACAGGATTCTCTTTGCAAAGGGGCTATACACAGCCACCTCACAATCATCATCCTCTACCTCTGTCACAATTCCATACAAGCCATCAAGTGACGATGTAAAGTCCTCATGGTCTCCCTTAATCTTGACAATATCACCGGGCTTAAAGCTCTCAGCATATCCGTCAATCCACTCTTCCCTAAAATTCAGACACCCCTTATACATTAAAAACTCTTTGTCAACCTCATCTGTGTAACCATTGATACTACAGAGATACTGTGGAATAGAATAGGGGGTATAATGAACCTCCTCTACAGTCATCGTTCCATCCATTTTCTCAAAACCATCAAAAAAATATGGGTGTTTGTCATTCATCTTGACAACATCACCAACCTTGTACTTAGGAATCTTTTCTTCCTTCTTCTCCTCCTCTTCCCCGATGGGAAGAAGTTCACTCTCATAGAAACACAGCGGCTCAGGGTCATCATAGCCCTCTACAAAGCACTCATAATAGTTCGGTGTAACCTTAGCCACGGTCACATACCCTGTAATGGGGTCATTACTGAAATCATAACCACCAGTCATTTCAGTCATCTTTGCACGGTCTCCAACCTTAAACTTCATTATTTTAATCCTCCTTAAAAGTATATCCAAGACTCTTTGCAGAATCTCTCATTTCAGAACACAGGGGAAACAGTTCATCCGCTACAGCACAGGGAGTTCCAATGTTGACATTAAAATCCACCGACACAGCATTAGCACAATCTGCGGGAGAAATCCGTCTGATTGCTACAGTAAGCATGAGAAATTCACGCTCAGTAAGGGTAACACTGATTTCATTATCAAGGTCAGGCTTTTTCTTATTATTCAATTTCATTTAATAATCCTCCTCTTCTTCAAGCATACTGATTTCATCTTCCAGTTCTTCTTCATCCCGCTCATTGTCAAGAATGGGGAAAATCCATTTTAGCAGTCCCATTATTCTCCCTCCAATTCTACCACATCACTGTTATTAAAATGGCACAAAGTTCCTCTATACTTTGTCATCCACACTGCGTTCCAATTTCCACACATATCTTTGACCTTCATGAATCTATGCCTCTTTCCAAGGCCATCCCAGACATTGAAATAGAACATCTTTCCAACGGGGACATCTTCAAATTTAACCTTCTGCATTACAGCACCTCCACGTTTTCAGTCCGCACAGTCATAGCATCAGGCTTGTCTCCATGCTTCCAATAGCTAGGACGCACCATCCACTCAATGGCCTCCTTCTTCACTTCTTTGCCATTCAGGAAATACTTGGCCTCAGACTTG
>Ga0247611_10005480_pt1 | contig 16754 bp, 14 predicted proteins | sample 177DNAGHGhighgp2_FD_192422 | JGI IMG/M metagenome (GOLD analysis project Ga0247611, IMG submission 192422) | Sheep rumen microbial communities from Palmerston North, Manawatu-Wanganui, New Zealand - 1770 DNA GHGhigh gp2 | ecosystem: Host-associated > Mammals > Digestive system > Stomach > Rumen... | reverse complement strand
GCAAGGGAAGTGCAAGGCGAATGCAGAGCCGAGCTCGCTCGAGCTATGCTGAGCCGCAGCCTTCACTCGCCGATGCAAATCTTGTTTGCGTCGGCAAAGGTAGACATAAAAAAAAGCGCCGGCAAGGTTTGCCAGCGCAGTTGCCACTTTAGTTGCCAAAGTTGCCATTTTGAACAACAAAAGTTGCCAAAGTTGCCATTTTCAATTTCCGAGTATTTCCATGATTCTCTCCCCTAACTTGATTTCTCTGTTATTAGCACCCTTTTCTTTCCATCTACCAAGTGGCCAGGTTATAGCACCGCGTCGTGCCGGATCTCCCACTGAGTATTTATTGAATTTCTTGGGGAACGGCTTTTTCCAAGGCCAACCCTTTACATCCTCCACAAACTGATCTATACCTCCCGTATATCCCTTCTGACGGAATATCTGATAGGCAATTCCCCATGAGGCATCACCCCACCAAAGACCTTCTTCAAGTGTCTTCTCGCAGGCCTCGCACATCTTTGATGCCGTAGGACATAAAACGACCTCTTCAACATCTTCCGAGTCTTCTTCGGGAATTGCGGCTTTACCATGACTCATATTAGCATAATAGTAATTGTTCTGGGTATGCATAAACTGATTCCCCGAGCCGCTGGTGCAGTTAGCAAATCCCCAATGAGGGATTTCTACATTATTAATATACGCCCACGCGGAGATGAACAACTCGGGATCGTGTACCTCATTTAACTTATTCTCCTCCAGCTTTGCACGCCAACCATGTTTGCGGGCCATCTGGTCTAACGATGATTCCACAACCCTTCCTACTTCGAGACACTCCTCTAATCTACCATCTATCTTCTCTATCCATATAAAATTAGGGAAGAGTCTCGTGTCTATAAATACATGAATATTCGTTAGGGCTGCTGGTCTCGCCACTTTCATCAGATACATGCCATCCTTGGGAGGCTTGGCGTATTTATGATAGTAATCAGTTTTAGGGTTATGAAGGTATAAGCCGTTTTCTTGGAAGTCCACATCACATATCGTCTGCAGAACTTCCGATCCCGCTAAATACCCTTCGTCTCCCGTAGTCAGCTGCTGATATTCCATGCAGCAGTTGTAGAATAAAAATTTATCCATAATTTTTGGTTTTAAGTTAAGAGACAGCTCAGCCATCTCTACGTTGATAATGTTGTTAGCTTTCATTCATCCATTCAAAAGCCTAGCTCCCAAATAGATGGCGGGCGGAACAAGATCCCTTTTAAAACAGGGACGGGGAGATAGGGGGAACTCCGTTTTCTCATCTTGCTGCAAAGATAAGAAAATTATCTTTTCAACCCAAATTATTCCATAACTTTTTTCCTTTCTGTTGCGTTCACCTCCTTCTTTGTAGGTTCAACATATACTCAATTCTCTACCTTATTATATATTATATAACCTTCTCCCCAGCCAAAGTTCTCTCAAAGGCATGCCTTTTATGTCCTGCTTCAGCTATCTCGAAGAATATATCATACATCACATTCCTATCTTGTCGCGTACAATTACGCCTATCTAGCATAGTGAAAACAGCTTCAGCCATGATCTCATAGATGTTCTTATCATTCACATCGCAAACATCATAGCACTCTTTCATCAAGCGATTACCCGTCTTGATCTCTTCTTTTGTAAATCTGGGCTTATAAGTATATTCATCTAGATACTTATCGAATGAGGCACCCGGGTCAAAACGTAGCTTCAACCCATTCCCCAGATAATTGGCAAACTGCCTCACATCTTCCATAGTGGTGATATGCTTCACCTTGAATGCTTCGCAATTAAACAAATTGCTTACTCTGATAGTATTATTCATTTCCATCATCTTAATCTTCAAAAATTTAGGTCAGCCTAGTATTAGACTTAACCCGAAATACAATATTTTTGAGCCCTTCCTGACTCTAACGGCTTGCAAAATTACTGCATATTTCCATAATTTCCAAGCAAAATCCGGACTTTTTTTGAACTATTTTTTAAGTGTATTGTTAACGATTATTAAAGTCAAAGTTTTCGTCGATAACATTTGGCAAAACCATATTTTTGCTTTATTTTTGCAACCGAGCATTAATTGTTTGAAGTTTATCCTAAAACCAGCTTTTTCTTTAATGTCAATGTAGACAACATCGGGACCCTCAGTGATGAGCGTCCCGTTTTTCTTTCACCTTCCTACAACCTCAAATATTGTTAAATATACACCAAAGTTTTCAGAATTCCAGATATAATCATTACCTTTGCATCTAATTATCACAGTATGTTTTTTAAAGTATCTTGTTATCAAGATCCGCGGAGCCCTCAGTGACGATCACTCCGCTTTCTTTCCCCAAAATAGCAGAAAACCGCCAAAATATTTGGAACTTATCGAAAATCTTCTTATCTTTGCAGCGTCAAAAGTATACTTTTGGCTATCCGGGCAGAATCCCGAGAGGGCAAGACTATATCGACACTACCCATTTTAAAAGAGTTGCTTTTGGCAACTCTTTTTATTTTAGGTATCTCTTTATGAACATTTTATAATAATCTTTTCCTTCAACAAAACGTCTTGATACTGACAAAAACTTATTTCCCTTGATTATTAACACCTCACGCGCCTCCCTATTAATTTCGAAATAAGTTTGGATATCTTTGGCGAGCAAACGAGGTTCATAATTAGTTGCCATATTCAAAACTACATGGTTTGTCTGACCAATCGATTCCTTCAGTCTGTTGCTAACGGAATTCTTACCAGATATCGTCTTCAAGTCGAACATCTTATACACGCCTTTTCGTTCGAAGATAAAGTCTGCCGTTCTGATGTCCTTCGGATTAGGAAGAATAAAAACCCGATATCCATGCTCCACAGCCTTGCGAGCAGCACTGAGCAGATTCTCATAGTCTTTATCATTTTCGCCACCTGTGCTAAAAATGTTCGTTTCATCTTTTACGGGATAGAACGAAGGGTGACTTGTTATCACTTTCAGTTGCCAGATAAAATGAGCACCTTGGCGCATTTGCAACTCTTCCAACTCGGATGTAATGTCTCTCACGAGGCCCTCAGCCACCATGAAACCAAGGTCCTCGTCGAGCATATCTAACTCTATTTCAATATCTTCCGTCATAAGTTTTGGTTGACCAACCAATTAATTACTATATTCGCCTACAAAGATACTACTTTTATCCCACTCTACCAAACCCTTTGCGAGATAAATTTATTGTTAAGCTTACACGTAAAACTTGCAAAACCCAAATAAAAGCAGTACCTTTGCACCCATCTTTGAGAAATGTATTAAACAACAACATTCGATTGAATACCATTCGCAGTGATGCGCCGGTATTGTTATCAAAGGAAAATTCTTATTCATAAGATATTTCGACAAGCGGAGACTCTCAGTGATTGAGACACTCCGCTTTTTACTTCTGTTTCATCATTAATCTAGATTATGGGGGTCGACTATAAAAATACATCTCCAGTTCTTTGCCTCGTTATCTATAGATAAAGGCTGAGAGATGGTAGTACCAGATTTATCATAGACAAATCCCGAAGGACTGGCTGAATTTTGCATAACATATACGTTGTCTCCTGTGCCAACCAATTCGCCTTGGTATAACCCTGTACTAGCAGTGACTCCCATTACCCTGAAAAGCTGATCGTACATCCATTTAGGCATATCTGTTTTCTTAATAGGTACACACGGAACTTTAAAAACTTTCAGATCCCCCATCATATAGGTAGAATCAGGATAGCTATCTGTTTCCTTCACAAGAACACGTTTACCATTGGTACTTCGCACCACAATCTCACCATCATATTCCTCCTGAGAATCATCACTACTACAGCCCGCCAGCACTGTTACCAGCAGGAATATGGGTAATATTGCTAAGAATCTTTTCATCACCATTCTATGTTTATGATTCGCTTGCAAAAATACAATTAATTCTTTCCAATATATTTGGACTTAACAATATTTAATACAAAAGAGGGCTATCATCGCTGATGGCCCTCTAAAACAATCTAATTCTTGTTTTAAGCCAATGATTAAAATATGAGAGCGATCATCACTGATGGCAGCCTCATTTGGTTTACTACTAATCATTTGCATTATGCAAATATAGCAAATTAGTTCTCTCTCCCCAAATATTCACGAAAGAATTAAGTATTTTAAACAAACAACCTATTTCTCCCACTTCTGATGTGCTTCGAACCACGTAGCACTATGCCCTCCGAGAGCACCAATCTGTCGAGGATGCGCCAAAGGCAGAATCTTCATACTCCTATTATTAATAAGAGTCTCGGTTATTGCTCCATAACCATAGAGCTGAGTATACTCTTTCAATGACGAATAATCCACCTTCGCCACCATGTTCAAGAACTGCTTAATGGGAATATCGCCCAGCAGTACCAACATATCAGCCTTCGACTCCTCTATCTCCGCAAGAATCTCCTTGCATCGCTCAGCATCGCAAAATACGGATGGGCGCCTGGGGATGGTTACTTCATTCAAACCATGCTCCTTTATCTCCGGATTATACTCACGCTCGATGGCTTCATACTGATTATCGTTAATTCGCGTCTCTGGCAAGAGATCACACAACCAGGCATCCTTTCTTGTAAAGCCCAATGGCGCCAAGATATGCTCATCCAACACCTTAGCTGAAGGACCATTCAGATGCTTCCCTGCAGGCTTCAACGTACCCAGCTCCTTGGGAATCTTTATTCTGCTGATGATCTCTGCAGCCTCCTCAGGATTTCCATCCCAGAAGATTCGAGGCTCACTGGCCACAGCCAGAGCAGCGCACTTCACCTTAGAGCCAATACTCCAGCGCGCATGCACAGCACTGGCATACACACCCAACACAAACACCTTCTTAGGAGTTCTATCCTCCTGCACCAACCTCTTTACGGTTTCACCAAATGGAAATAAGTACGTCATTTTCATAATTACATGGATTCTTCTACTAAGTTGATGAAATGATTATAATATTACCAAAATCTATCAATCCATTCAGGCTTTAGCCATAAGAGAAGAAGGTATACGCCTACAATAATCCCTACATAGACCAATACCCAAGGGCCTATGAGGAACACACAAATTAGTACAATCCATACCCATATTGCCAAACCTTTCATATCATCCTCCTTTTTACTGCTGCAAAAATATGCATCCCCTGTACCAAAAGTCGGCACACCCCTCGAAGATTTAATATCTTTTAAGATTTATCTATGTCTGGCATTTGTCCGCTCTGTGACAGTTTATGCAACACTTTTCATCCCAAATCATTGAAAAGAAATCCTTTATAGATGATATGACACCTGAATCCTCAGTCAAGATGCCTGCCTCAAAGTTGCCTGGAGTAAAAACGCCCTGTCCAAGACCTGCAGGAGTCACGTTTGCAGATCCGACATAGGCATACTCATCATCAATAATAGCTATCTTAGAATGATTCCTATCGCAAAACATATATTCGAAAAGATCAGGCTCCTCCATCTGCTGATAATACTCCTGCCATTCTTCTGTGAATGATGCGGATGGATTAGAACAGATTATTTGAACTGAAACACCCTGTACAGCCTTTTCCATTAGATATTTTATGAATGGAGTTCCATCATTGTAATTATCACCTTGATCCTCTGTTGGTTTAAGGCGAAAACGCTTGAAATTCGCAGTCAGAATCTTAATGGATGATTTTGCTGCACATATACGTTCTATAACTTCCTGATAGTGGCTCTCATTTATTATTAAACGTGTTTCACTGGATGAATGCGATCTTGCAGCATAATTGAGAACGCTTTCCTTTGACACTCTCCATCTACTATATTCATCACGAAAAGCTTGGATTAAGCCTTTATTCACGAGAATCTCAAACTCTGCTTTACTGCAATTCAAGTATTTCCTAGCAGTCCGTCCGCAAATCAGTTTTCCTGCAATATTTTGTTTAGTAGCCATTTGTCAACAATACATAAACAATCTGTTCCTATCACTTCTATACATTATTCAATTTTATCGAAATTGAGTCTTATTTTAAGAAAATCCAAGGCACTGTTCACAACCTCTTTTATCTTTTCCAATAACAATTCGTCTTTTGCTTCTCCTAATTTCTCATAATATTCCCTGAAGAATTTTATCAAATCTAAGACTCCTCCATATGTAATCTTCATTGGAACTCTTCCTCTTGCTCCATACATTCCTTCGTCTACCAAACGAGAAAGGATATTGAACTTAGTAGCAATATCTGCATTTTCAAATTGGCTATAAATATTTATCAAATCTAAATAATTACATAAAACATCTTTTTCGGAAAACCTAACTTTGTAAGGTGTACTATATAATACCAACTCATTCTCATTAGGGTCAAGACATTCAATTTCAAACGAAGTTGTATAAAAAGTTCCAGGCTCATGATAGTTACCTTTGAAATAAAAGCGGAAAGTCCATCCATTTAATTCAATATCTGTCAATTCACCATCATGATATATATTGGCTTCAAATTGACCGTCATAATATTGATCAATGCCATAATTATTTATTTCGCCATATATACCAACACTACCGACATGATTTGTTTTAAAAGCGCAAAACTTACCTAAGCTCTTGCTAATTTTATATATACTTGTAGTCATCATCAATTTATTATCCAATCTTACAAAGTTTATTTTCTAAGTATGTCATGGACAGTCCATGAATCTACTATGCTGCCACCAATATCGCAGCAAGGATACCGAGCCCATCCGCAACCATTTTACCGGTCCAGGAATTATCTGTCAGTTTATGCTCAACGATGTAGTCACGTAACTTCAGGCGCCACACCCGATCTTTCAACAAAAGCCATAGGTCTTCATCGAAATAGGCAGAGGATACATTATCTTTCAGCCAACGCTTTGATGGGGTTACGCCTTCTTGTGGTTTTTCTGCAAATCGCAAATGCCAAAAACCATCTGATTGCAGATGCCAGAAAGGATTAGACATATCTGTAGGCTTATCAAACTGTGAACTCTTCATGTATTGTTGCATAAGCATCACATAACGTGACTCTAACCACTCTGTCAGTTGAATCTCATTGTTCTTAAACAAATCATTGCTAATCCCATCAATAATCGCAAGCAGCAATACAGGTTTGGCAACAATTACTTCCCCTCGTATCTTTGCTTGCTTGATATTCATGATGCGTTTTTTATAATTGGTAAAACACTTTTCGAAAAAGTAAAACCTTAGGTCTTCTCTTTGTACCTTCCCGTTTTCCTTCTCCAAACGCTCAATATTCTCCAGCTGGGCTTTACTGATAGGTAAGTCCAAAGCTATCAACATATCCACAGTCTCGTATGCTTTATCGAGTTCTTTCATTTCTCTAATTGTTACAGCCAAAACACTCCACTTCGTGCAGTTGGGTGGCAACTTCAAGGAAATTTGGAAAATGTTTTCCCCATTGGTTGTAAACCGTTAATCTTGTACCATCGGAAAGGGTAATTAAATCTTCTGGCTCCAAGAAGAAGCGCTTTTCAAGATCTGGTTGGGTTTGCAATCTCCCAAGAATCTCTTCATACGGTCTGAACACTCCATGAAGAGGGCTACCGCTTAATGAATCTGGAAATCGTTCTTTAAGCTGCTCATAAGTTATACCAGGATGATTTCCTACGAATTTTCTAATCACGGCCAACACGAATCTTCTTTTCTTCAAAGGCTCACTTCCATCAATCGAATATTTGGAAGTGTCTCTTGTAGATACAGAGTCTGCATCCTTGATGATGGAAGTCGGTTTACGATCAACTTGATCATTAATTTGCATGTTCAAGCCTTCGCCTTTATCAAAAGTCACTTCCATTTGAAATTTGCTCCTTAATTTCGTAACAAAAGGCTCCAGTTCTTGTTTAAGGAGGGGTATAATCTCATCCTGAAGATATTCTTTCTCCAGTTTTGCGATAGCTCTTAGTTGTTCATCGCTAACAGGTAGTTCCAATGCCTGTAGCATTTCAATAGCCTCGTATGCTTTTTTCAATTGTTCCATAGTCTATCAAGTTTAAAGCATCACTTTTTCAATTTTTAGACCCAAACCAAGCTCTTTATTAATCCTCCGTATTTCTTCATACTTGGTGTCAGTAGAAGAATAGGTACATACATACAACCCATACCCTACTTCCTTCTGACCAACCCGATATCTCTCATTAGGATTCAAATCTGGAGAAACCAAATTGTCCCCCATCAAATAGATGTTTAATGCTCTTACTCTTTCGGCACCAGCATATTTCACTACATCAACAAGTGTTTCCCACACCATTTTGCTGCAAAATGCTCTTCCATCAGGATATACTACTCGTATGATGTATTTCTTTTGTCGTTTAGCTGGCTCTGATGCAGAGGGAAATAAGCTTTCTTGAACAGGTTTTTTATCTACTACTTGTACGTCCAATCCCTTATCCTGACTATAGGTTACTTCAAGCCTGAATTTATTATGCATTTGTAATACCAGTGGCTCCATCTCTTTAGTAACCTGTGGAATTACTTCTTCACGAAGATACTGTCGCTCCATTATAGCGATAGCTTTTGTCTGCTCTGCACTAACAGGAAGCCCCAATGCTTTAAGCATATCTATGGCCTCGTATGCTTTATCCAGCTTTTCCATATCTCATTAAATTAGATGTGTAACTTTTATCTTCTGCCAAGGCTTGCCAATACCGAGAGCCATGTTGGCGACATCTCTCGTAATGAGTTCTCCCTTCTGTAAGCCAGCAATAGCCTGCTTTATTTCCTGAAGTGTACCACCAGAAACACCAAACAAGTCCTTTATGACGCTGTCGTTCTGTTGCTGTTGTTTCATAATAAGCGGATATTGGGCATTTGCATAGAAATCAAAATACTTACTCTTAAAGCTTTCCATGTTCTGTGTTGCCAGAATAATGCTCATGCCTTTGTTTCGGCCCACTGCAATAAGTTCACGCAAAGGACGATTATCGAAATCAAGCATGTAGTGGGCTTCATCGATGATGGTAAAATGACGCAGTTCTACACGTTCCTCATTTGTCTTTTGGGGGGGCAAAGATTCATAGATATTGTTGAGTTTTGACACAACGAAATATACGATCGCCTTAGCCATAGCACCGTCTTTGGGGAAACGCCCAAGGTTTATAATATAGCTGTTATTCAGTAAATCAACCTTATCTTCATCTTCAAAGATGTGGTTATTAACCAATTGGGTTAATACAGATGTAATACTATCATCCTTGTCTTGTTGTTTGTCAGGAAGCAAGCCCCTATAACTATCTAAGATTTCAGAAAAAGTAACGGGGTGGAATTTCTTGTCTTTGTACGCATTTACGATAGCTGTACTCAAGCGGCTATCCATGTTTGCACTTATGCTCGTGCGGCTAATAGAACCCAGAGCAGAGGATAGCTCTGTGGCATATAGGTTTACTTCATTAATAGGCTTACCTGTAAAATCCTTGAAAGGAGTGAAAGGCAGAGGCCGTTCTATGGGATTGAGTACTGCCTTGTGATTTGTGTTAAACAACTGAAGCCATAGTTCGTGCTGAGGATCTGAAAACTCTCCCTTATAATCAAATAGCAAGAAGTTTACTGGATAGTGCGTATCTGTTGATAATTCGCGGATTTGATTTATAAGTACAGCTAGAAGGTTTGACTTTCCTGAACCTGTTGTACCTGCAATGAGGATTTGAGTATTTGCAATGCTTCTGCTATTCATGTCTAAATATGCAGGCATATCATTTTCAAACATGCCGATATGAAGATTCAATTCAGGTATGTCGCCAATTCCCCCTCCATTGTTTTTGGGCTCGAACAGCAACCAGTCTTCCATGCCGCCTTCTTTCAGCACAATATCGCGCCCTCGTAATATTTCTCTTCCAATTACACGAGCGACAAATGCAGGACTTCCCCAATCTCCATCCACATCGTGATATCTTAACTTTAGCAAAGCTTCAAAGAGTTTACCAACATCTGCTTTTGAGAAAAAAGTAGTTGAATATGGTGTACTATCCACTAGCAGGTTAAGACTCATCACATCCTCCAGACTACGAGGGCTTCTATCACAAAGTCCTGCAAAGAGGCACAGACGCAGCGGAATACTCATGTTCATTCTTACAGGACCAACGCCCTCAGAATAATCATTTAAGTCAATATGACGTCGCAGAGATGTTATGACATCTTGCATCTGATCATGCATTCCACGAATAGTAGGAATACCGTTTAAAGCAACTTTACTTACATTCATATTTCCTTATGTATTTAATCCTCAGTTTTTAATCCAAAATAATCCTCAGTAATAACAGTACATTGCTGCTCTGGATCACGATGTAAAGTGTATGTTCTGGCCACATGTGCCTGTATTTTCTTAAAATCAAGTTCAGTAGTAATTTCCGTATCTGTACTCAAAAGTATCGTCTGGTGAGACAGATTGGGGAAATATTCTTCAAGAATGACTTCTCGACTTTTCTTGTCAAGAACTCCCATAACAGTATCTATAATAACAGGTGGATTGTAATCTCCAAGTTCATATAATACCTTAAGTAATACCTGCATAACTGTTTGTTTTGCTCCGGCATTCAGTTGACTCAGATAAATCTCGTTACCATTCTTGTGGTAAATCTTGAATGTGATACCTTTACTGCCATCACCAGTCAATTCAACTTTACCAATCATATCCTTATAAATGATTAAGTTGATGTTCAAGAGTTCCCGCATCCGTCTTTCGATGTTTGTTTTCTTGTCTGCGAACAATTTGCTGTATACTGTCGCAAAGAACTCTGGTAATCGACAAAGTGTATCGTATTTTGGGTCGGGAATCTGTGGTATGTCGAAATCATACTTCTTGATTTCCTTGTCAAGACTTTCTATTTCATTTTTTACTTGTTCTTTCTCACCCTTAAGAGTGGTTATACGCTTCAACTTGTTTTCGTATAATTCCAGGAAAGAGTAATCCTTACGTCCTAACTGTTGACGAAGATCTTCTAATTGCTCATGTTTGCGTGGAAGTTCCTTTTGCTCTTCATTAAGTCTTTCTCGCTCGCGATCAATGGCAATAAAAGGATTGCTATAGTTACCTGTAGCTACTTTTTCCAGTTCCTTAACATCTCTCTCACCAAGGTTGACAAAACGATCTTTTACGGCCTGACCTCGATTTTGCTGCTCAATGACAGCATTTGCCAACGCAATGGTATCGATATTAGCAGTAATGCCATATTTTTCTTGAAGAATGGCTACAATATCTTGAGTCAGTTTTTCAATTTGATCTTTTCCCAATTGTATTCCTCGAGCATTAGAAATTGCCTTTTTTTCACTTAACACAACTTCTACTTCATCCTTGATAAGATTAGCTATTTTAGGATATAGTACATTTATCTCCAAATCTGCCACCAAACTATTCGCATCTTGCACATATTTCTTTTCTGCATTATAATAGGATTTTAATGCGTCATTTAACTTTGTAATCTGTGCTTGCGTTACCTCATCAGCAGTATGTCCCTCTTGTAACTGGTCATACTCATCACGATGTTCATTAGCGTAGTTGATGAGTTCATTATATTCGTTATCTAAGTTCTGAAGGTTTTCCTTCTTTTGATTACGATTCTGTATCAGTTTGGCGTAATTCGTTCTTTTTTCCTCATCAGCCATTCGCTCAGCTTTCTTCTCAGAGAGCAGCACGTCTGCCACATCTTGCAAGGCCTTGTATTTGCCAAGACCCATCACCATATTGATATTGTCCGTAATGAGCTGACTTAGTTCGCTTGTTTGCACCAATTTTCCAGTTTGCATGGCATCAAATAAAAAATACTGGCTCAACTCTTGGGGTAGGTTTGCACCAATAATCTTGTTGATGACATTCATGTTTTGTGCTTTCTGTGCAGCAGTTGATCCAGTTCCATAGACAAATCGATTGCCATCCATATTCAGTTCTACACTCTCCACAACATTATCGTCAATCAGTTTATAAGCACGGCGGAGTTTGTATTGGACTTGTTTATTCAGCACTCGCCCTTCAAAGGTAATTTCAAGCACAATCATCTTGTCTTTCATCCCAGAAGATACCATTTCTCCTGCATTAAACAATTCTATAAACTGTGCCTTAGTCAACTTTTTATTATTGGCCTTACGCCCCTTTCCAGTATCTAGTCCGTAAAGGGCATGATAGATGGCATCAAAAAGAGTAGTCTTACCACAACCATTCATTCCACCAATAAGAATGATGGGACGCTCTTCGTCACATCCCTCTAAATTGAGGTCAAGATGACGATAGGTTTTGTAGTTCTCTGCGTATATACGTTTAATTTCCATAACCTATATTTTTTTTAGAGCATTTTTTATAATCTGACGAATCGTCTTTTCTTCTACTACACCTTGGTCGTTACCGCCCTCATTGTATAATTTGAGAATTTCATCTTTTACCCAGTCGGGGTTAAGCTGAAAATCAGGACTTGTACATATCTCCAGGATAATATCCATATCGGATGTACGTATGCCATAATGAAGAAACGTGCTGTCTATTCCTTTTCTAGCCATATTCTTAGGTTTTATAAGTTATTCAAATTTAAACGAGTCCAGCCTTCTGTGCTGTCAATGTTATCTACAGGTCCATCAGGGAAGTACCAATTATCTCCTTCTTGTATCAATACGCCTCCGTACATTTTGATTCCTTTTTCTCGATAGGTCTCAACAAATTCGTACAAAGCGTTGTTCTTTTCTTTACCATTCTCATCACTTCCATGAGTTTTGGTATCGAGTAGAAGAATGGTTCCATCTTTTAGTCGGATAATAAAGTCCACATAGAAACAACGATTCTTTCCGTCTTGCGTTTTATAGGGAACAGCAAAGTGTTGTTTGCCTTCATCGCCGTTTTTGTACCACCAATCCACTTCCTCACGCTGAGCATCTATCCAACGGGCAAATTTGTACTCAGGAATAGAAACTCCTTTCTGCTCAAAATATGGCATCAAGCCATGATTGTAAATCTCTCCCTCTCGACTTACATTCTTCTCTGCGTTATAAATCCTTGTCTCAGGAACTTCCCATGTAAACTCCTTATAAGGGGCCTCGTTACTGGTTTCTTCCTCTTGTTTCCCTAATAAGGCTGAATATCTGGCAATTGCCTTCCTTATCAAATCCTCGAAGTGTGGACGATTACGATGGTAAAGAACCACCTTGGGAACATCCGTTGCAAATATCTGCAAGTAGTCCTCCAATGCTTTCTCTATGGCTCCCTTCAATACAGGTGTACTGTCATGCTTACCAAATGAACCCACATTCTTCCTACAGAACAACGTGAATAGCGTGTCCAATTCTGATGCATTCAAGGCTATGCGAGCTTTGTCCGTTATCTCCACCAATCCACTTTCACCTGTCATTGGTGTATCTTTAGGAATAGCAACAAAAATACGTGACACATCTGTCTGGATACCATGTTTCTTGGCATTGTGACGATTCTGAACAAGTTTGGCTTCCATTTCTTCCTCGTTGGAAGTATTATTGTCAGTCTCGTCATCACTCTCAAAGAAATCCTCTTCATTAAACAGCATCATAGGATTCTGCTCCCACTCCCTTTCCATCATCTTTAAGAACAAAGCGCGGAAATCAGCTCCAAGTCGATTACGTCGTGCGCCGTTCTTGTCTTGATAGACACTACGTAAAGTAATACTGTTAAATTCAGGTCGACGATTGGCAAAGATAGTGCTCAGATAGTTCATGTCGTCACCAACTATCTGGATGATGTCTTCTGACAGGTTCGTATAGACATAACCATGATTTAGTCTGTCATCACGATAGAATCGTTGTTCTGGCATACGAAGAATGCGCCCTACTGTCTGAGTAGTAAAAGTCATACTCTTCAACTCACGGAATATCAGCAATACAGAAGCTCGTGGACAGTCCCATCCTAAGGCAATAGCCTGTTTGAACAGCAACACCTCAGTCATATCATCTGCCTTAGTAATGGTGTCAAGATTAGGTGACTTATCTTTTGACAACCATACTGCCAGTTTTCCATTTTCTACAGAGATATTACACATATCTTGTAGATATGCCTTCATCTCTTCTGCAATAGTCTTTTCGTCATTCGACAAAGTATCGCTAGTGTCATTGGGTAACTGAATCAACAACAGAGGATTAATGCCGTACTCTGCATATGCTTTGGCTAACTCTTCGCGTTTCTTCAGAGCCTTTACTAAAAGTTGCTGGTTAACAGTCAATGAAGTTTGTTCATTGCTAGAGCGCACATTAGGATTCAGCTCAACACCCTTCTTAATCATTTCCTCTGCCACCACTTCACTACGACGCACTTCGACTGCCTGGAAACTCATGGTGACAGGAGTTGCAGATATTCTCAACTCTATCTTGGGATTGATACTCTTGAGCACTTTCTCGCTCTTCATGGCATTACGCCCTCCAAACATGTGCTCCTCGTCGATAACCACTACGCTGGGAACATTACTTTGAATTCTGGTTCTACGCAATAGCTCAAACAGTGTGCGGTTCTGCTCGTTGTCTCGAATCATCACCGCATTGTCCTTGTTGATACTCTCCCAATTCAGGAAGAGTACGTCACCTTGCTGTAATCCTTCTAAGTGGTCACACTCATCAAACATGACAGGACGAAGTGAACGAGTCTCGCTAAAGAAGTTCCTCATGGAGCGATAGCTCTGCTGATGCAGTTTGTTAGGAGCTATCCATACCCATGCAACACGAGTATAGATACAATCACCATTCTCTGGCAGTTCCTGAGTCAATTCATCAAGCAAAGCCGATGTCATCACAGTCTTACCACTACCAGTAGGAGCCTTGAACACCAACTTCTGTCGCTCATCCGGCAGGTTGAGCATGTCAATCATCTTCCGTTTCAACTCTCTTACAGCCTTACGTTGATAGTCTTTCAGTTGTATCATGCTTTGCCTCCTTTCTCTTCTTGGTAAGAATAACTCTCCGCATCAGCCAATGCCTCTTTCATCTCTTCGTCATCCACTATAGTTTCTACTTGCTGCGACTTCTTTCTCTGTGGCAATACTCGCCTGTAGGCTTGATAGATGGCATCTGGCAGAGCGCATAAAGTAACTTTTTCGATTACATCCTTGAAATCATCATCATAGGCATATCTACCCTCGCTAAAGACATATATCTTGATGAATTCCTTTTGCGCCCAAGTCTTCAGTTCTTCTACGATATACTTAATGACAGCAGGCTCATAAATGATAATCATTTCTTTCTCACCATCAGCAAAGCGACGAGCATAATCTTTGCGCAAAGTTTTTCCATTACAAGTCATCTTTACTTCTTGGTAGAGGTTTTCCTTGATACAAAGCAAATCCGTAGCAGCCTTCACCAGTTCCCGTTTATTCTTGCTATTGGGTTCACGAGAAATGAAGTCTGCCTTATAATAACGTAGGTTATTTGACGTCAATGCGCATTCTTTTTCTCCTTTGGGTGATTCGTAATCTCTACAAATGACAGTACTATTCCTAGTATAATTTTTTTCACAAATCTGATTCTCGTTATTTGTCGCACTGATACATTGACGTTTCCCACCATCCTTGTTTAGTAACATCGTTGCATGTAACGTAGTACCACTACCAGCAAAGAAATCGAGAATTATAGAGTCACTATTGGTGAATAATGATAAAAGGAATGATATTAATTCTACAGGTTTAGGATAATCGAAACGTACTCCCATTTTTTCCAACATATACTTATTGGTTTCTGTCGTTCCAAGATTCCGCAATATCGTTTGAACATAATGCGATTCTCTTCCTTCTCTTCTATAATAAATGACACCATTCTTAGATAAATAATATCTAAGCATCGTATCTTTATCCTCAATAGGATTACAATCGTTATTGATAAATGCTTTTAATTTGGATGCACTTGACCAGCCAGAAAAGACACGACATTTGGCTTTAAGTTTTCCATTTTTAACGTTCATGGTATCCAAACGAGCTGGATAAACCATATTATATTTGTCTGTGAGTTCCCTGCTTATAAATTTTGCCTTTTGAGCCTCTTCAACAAATTCCTCAACATTTTCAGATTTTTCTAAATGCAAATCATCTATTTCACAAGGAAAGTTAACTGGCAGTGTAATTTCAGATGGTGGATTCTTAATTCCATTTTTGGTAATTGAATTCTCTGCAAAGTCACGTAATATTTTAGAACCTTGATCAACATTAGGATCTACTACGTTGTTTAACAAAATTGCATCTGTTTTAGAATAACAAAGAATGTATTCATGAACATCTGTTATTTGTTCTTGATTATCAGTATGGCCGTCTGTTTCCCACACAAAAACAGTTAATAAATGTTGCTCTCCAAAGATACCATCACACAATAATTTCAAATTTGCATATTCATGATTATCAATAGAAATCATAATTACACCCTTTTCAGATAACAGAGTCTTGGCTATCTTCAATCGCTTCTCCATAAACGACAACCATTTAGAATGTCGATATGAGTCCTCGCTGTCAACATACGAATCATTATAAACGAAATCCTTATTACCTGTATTGTATGGTGGATCAAGATACATCACATCTATCTTGCCTGCATGGGTATAGGTTAAGGCAACAAGTGCGTGAAGATTCTCTGCTTCAATAATGATATGATTAGGAGCATCAGCATCGTCAGATAGTATTCTGCGTTCTGGAACCTCACGAAAAACAGGCAACTGTTCGCGAAGCTGTTCTTCAACAGCCTCTTCGTGATTCTCCCAAATGAGACCATACATTTTCTTCTCGTTTAGAAGTTCCAACAGAGCTGACTTCTCTTCATTCGTCA
>Ga0247611_10005479_pt1 | contig 16755 bp, 16 predicted proteins | sample 177DNAGHGhighgp2_FD_192422 | JGI IMG/M metagenome (GOLD analysis project Ga0247611, IMG submission 192422) | Sheep rumen microbial communities from Palmerston North, Manawatu-Wanganui, New Zealand - 1770 DNA GHGhigh gp2 | ecosystem: Host-associated > Mammals > Digestive system > Stomach > Rumen... | reverse complement strand
CGATACAAGCCCTTTTAGTCTATTTTCTCTGTCTTTTACGAGAGCAAGAGTATACTTGTGTTCAGCCATGAGCTGCAATATATCGTCTATGTTGTAGTCTTTCCTGAGGATAAGAGGTCTGCTTAGGATAGAGCGAAGATCAAGATCTTTTCCTTTCTTTATATACTCGATCATGAACTTTCTGCTTTGAAGTATGCCGACTATATTATCAAGATCTCCGTCGTATACAGGGATCCTGCTGTGAGATGTTTCTTTTACTGCAGCAAGGATATCATCGATATCATCGTGTATATCAAGAGCAAAAATACTCTCTCTTGGCGTATATATACCTGTAAGGGTCTGATCTCCGAATTCGATAGCTGATTGGATGAGGTCCGATTCATCTTCTTCGAGTGTACCTTGTTCTTCCATATCATCGATGATATCGTGAAGTTCTTCTTCTGTGACGCTTACTTCAGGTTCGCTCTTTGTGAGCTTTGAAGCAAAATTGCCTATGGCAGAAAGTATGGAAGAGAAGGGCTTAAAGATCTTCATACAGACGATGAGCATCCTGGCATGAGAAAGTATATATTTCTCAGGTGTCTTTTTTGCTATGCTCTTTGGAAGCATCTCTCCGAAGAAAAATACTAATATAGTGGTAACGAAGGTACTCAAAGTTACCCAGTTGAGTCCATGGGTCCTTGTCACTGTGACAGTTACTATGGTAGCAGCTGAGATATGGACTATATTAGTGCATATAAGGATAGTCGTGATAGCCCTGTCAAAATTATCGAGGGCAAAAAGAGCGTCATCAGCGCGGTAATCACCACGATCTGATGCGGTTTTGAGTTTAGTTCTGGATACACTTGCAAGGGCTGTTTCTGTAACTGCAAACCATGCTGCAAGGTATATGAGCAGGGCGACTGCTAAATAAGATATTCGCGGGTCGGGGTCTGACATAAAATTAAATATATCTCCTAAATGTGCTGCTAAATTTATGCAGCAATAAATTAAAAAAATAGGCTGAAGTAAAACTTCAGCCCGATTGATCGCTATGATCGATTATGCTCTGCTTACTTTACCTGATTTAAGGCAATGTGTGCAAACGTTGATGTGGGATACTGTACCGTTCTCGGAAACTTTCACGGACTGAATGTTTGCATTCCACTTTCTTCTTGTACGTCTTACAGAGTGGGAAACATTGTTTCCGGATACCTGGCCTTTACCGCAAATCGCACATTTCTTTGACATTGATCTGCTCCTCCTGTTTAAGCCTTTGGGCTTGAAATTTCATGCTAAACGCATGCTAAAATGCGTATCATTAACTTAAGTGACTTTCGAATTATAGCATAGTGATATTTAATGTGCAAGAACTTTATGTTAAAATATTTGCAGTCTAAAGAGGAAAAGAAATGCTTCACCAGGAAACTAACGAATACGGAGTCATCTCCATAGACAATACATTTTTGAATCAGCTCATCAAAGACAGCCTTAGAGACTATGAAGGAAAGGCCTGGAGCGCCAACTATAAAGGAAGGTCTCAGGACTTTTTGGTAAGGCTTGGTACTTTTGATGCTCTTTCTGATATCAAAGCAAGCGAATCAGAAAGAGGAATAAAGATAAGGATACCTCTCATGGTCAAATTCGGCCTCAGCATGAGCACACTTGCAGATCATGTAATAAAATATATAGTCGACACTCTCAAAAATGATCTTGGACTTAAGATAGATGAAATAGAGATCATCATAACAGGTATGATCATGTCCAAAGGAATAGCAAAAAGAAGCGTCGTATTCAGATATATAGGAAATGCCCAAGACTAAAGATATAAACAATTTAACACTAAGCTCATCCATAACAGACATAAAGGGATTCGGAAATATAAAAGCAAAGTCCTTTTCAAAGCTAGGGATCTTTTCTCTAAAAGATGCGCTTTATCATTATCCAAGGTCATATGAAGACTTAAGGAACATGGCCCACTCCTGCGATTTAGGGGACGGCCAGCAGGCGCTTCTTAAGGGCAAAGTCATACTCGTAAACAGAGGAAAAGGCTACGGGAAGAAAAGGACTCTTCACGTTCTTGCAGAGGACGATACAGGAAGATTCGAAGTCCTCTTTTTTATGGCCGGATATATGGCGAATGCCTTTCGAGTAGGGGATGAATACACATTCTTCGGCAAAGTCAAAGTACAAAACGGAAGAGTCACAATGTTTCATCCTGACTTTTCCCTTTACGACGGAGAGAATAAGGGCATACTGCCTGTCTATCCTCTTGCAAAGGGCTTATCTCAAAAGGATATGAGAAAAGTCTCATCCATAGCCATAGATCACATAGATGAACTTGAAGAAACTCTTCCTTTTTCTACTGTGCAGCATATGAATCTGTGCAGCAACAAAGATGCTCTTAAGAACATCCATTATCCTAAAGATGAGAACGGATACAAGGAAAGCAGATATCGACTTGTATTCGAAGAACTGTTTGGTCTTAAGACTGCTCTTGCTCTTTCTTCAAAGAATCATGAAAAGAAGGGCGTATATATCTATTCAGGAAAAGCAGAAACTTTTGTCAGATCTCTTCCGTATGAACTTACAGGAGCTCAGAAAAGGGTCTTAAACGAGATCTTGTGCGACATGAGATCTGACAGATCCATGAACAGGCTCGTCCAGGGAGATGTAGGTTCAGGAAAGACTGCAGTCGCCATGGCAGCCCTTGCAGAAGCCGTTTATGCCGGATTTCAGGGACTTTTCATGGCTCCTACAGATATTCTTGCAAGGCAGCATTTTGAGACTCTCTCAAAGGCTTTTGAGCCTTTTGGAATAAAGACTGTGCTCCTTACATCCACCATGCCTTCAAAAGATAAAAAACAGGTCTTAGAGAGTCTGAAGACAGGCGATGCAAGTATTGCTGTCGGAACTCATGCTCTCATTTCTGAAGGCGTAGAATACAATAACGTAGGCCTTGTAATAACTGATGAACAGCACAGATTCGGTGTCTCTCAAAGGATGAAATTAAGCGCAAAAGGGCAAGATCCTGACGTTCTTGTCATGACAGCAACGCCAATACCCAGGACCCTTGCAGTTGTTCTTTATGCAGATCTTGATATATCGATAATAGATGAACTTCCTCCCGGAAGGCAGCCGATCAAGACTTTGTCATTCAAAGAGCATGAAAGAAGAGATGCATATAAGCTTCTCTTTGAAGAAATAGGAAAGGGAAGGCAGGGCTATATAGTCGCACCTTTTATAGAAGATTCTGAAACTGTAAACGGCAGATCTGCAGAAGCTCTCTACGATGCTTTTGTAAAAAAGCATCCTGAGGTCAGCTGCGGACTGCTTCACGGCGAACTGAGCCAGGCTGAAAAAGATGATGTGATGGAAAGCTTCTATAAAGGAGAGATATCAGTCCTCATATGCACCGTAGTCATAGAAGTAGGCATAGATGTTCCCAATGCGACAGTCATGCTCATTGAAAATGCAGAAAGATTCGGACTTGCTCAGATGCATCAGCTAAGAGGAAGAGTGGGAAGAGGAACAGAGCTTTCATATTGTCTTATATGCAGCGGAGAAGAATCTGAAGTATCAAAGGAAAGGATCAAGACTCTTTGCGAAACAAGCGACGGTTTTGTCATCGCAGAGAAAGATCTTGAGATAAGAGGCCCCGGCGAATTCTTTGGATACAGGCAGCACGGACTTCCTCAGCTTACTCTTGCAGATCCAATAAAGCATGCTAAGATAGCTGAAGATGCAGGAAAGGAAGCAAAACAGCTCCTTGAAAAGGATCCGGACCTTTCTATGCCTGAGAATATTAAATTTGGAGAAATGATCAAAAATAAGTATATGCAACTTGATAATTTGACCATATAAATGATAATATTTTAGACATGAGAATAATAGCAGGATATTTAAAGGGCAGAAAACTTCTCTCTCCAAAGGGGAATGATGTAAGACCCACTACAGATAAAGTTAAAGAAGCTGTATTTGATATACTCTATCAATATACAAAAGATGACTATATAGCAGTCGATGTATTTGCAGGAAGCGGAAGCATTGGCCTTGAAGCCATCTCAAGAGGAGCTTCAAGAGTATACTTTTCTGACAGTTCTAGAGAGAGCATGGCTCTTGTTAAACAAAATGTGAATATATGCTCTGCAGGAGATAAAGCAGTCTTTCTTTTAGGAGAATTCCAGAGGAACATCGCAAGGATAAAAGATAAGGTCGATGTATTCTTTTTGGATCCTCCCTATGCAAACGGCTACATACTTCCTGCTCTTGAAGCAATAGACGAAGCTGGAAATATAAAAGACGACGGCATAGTTGTATGCGAGCATAATTTCAGAGATAAACTTCCTGAGAAAGTATCCGGATTTACAAGGATCAAATCAAGGAAGTACGGCGCCATAGGACTTACTTTTTATCAGAGAGGAGACAGGGAGGCAGGCAAATGAAGACAGGTTTTTTCGGAGGCAGCTTCGATCCTATAACCTTAGGTCATGAAAATATGATCGAGCGCGCCTCTAAACTTTGTGATAAACTAATAGTCGGTGTCGTGGTAAACTATTCAAAGACCTATATGTTCTCTTTAGAAGAAAGAGAAGCGATGGTCAGAGCAGTTACAAAGGACTATGACAACGTGGAAGTCGTATGCTTTGAAGGTCTTCTTGCAGAGCAGGTACATAAAATGGGCTGCCAATGCATGTTCAGAGGCCTAAGGAGCAGAGATGATTTCGATTATGAACTTCAGCTGTCACAGATATATGCAAGTTACCCCGATGTTCCATGCGAGACAGTGTACCTGATGACAGATCCGAGATATTCCTTCATATCATCCACTGTTGTTAGGGAAAATTTCAGCTTAGGCGCTGATATTTCAAATCTTGTAAGCGACAAGGTCTATGACCTTATGAAGATATATAACGAATAAGGAGACATAAATGAAAGTACTTGATCTTTTAGATGAACTTGAAGAAATCATAGAAGCAGCAGGAAACGTTCCGCTGTCAAAGAAAGTCGTTATCGACCCTGCAGAGATACAGGAGATAATCAAGGAGATCAGAGTAGAGCTCCCTGATGAGATCCAGCAGGCTCAATGGATCATGAGCGAAAGACAGAGGATACTCGAAGAAGCAAAGAACGAATACAATTCCATCATCAACGAAGCTCAGGAAAAGGCTGAAAAACACATCGCTTCTGATGAGATCACCATCAAAGCAAAAGCAAGAGCAGAAGAGCTTCTCAAAAATGCAAAAGAGAATTGTTCTGTCATGAAGATGAGCATACTCGACTACACAGACGGAATGCTCTTTAACCTTCAGGAAAAGACAGATGAGCTCAAAGCCATCTATTTCAATGACATGTTCAATACACTTCAGGAGACCTTCGACAGGATGTATTCCAATATCGAAGCAAGCCGCAATGAAGTAAAAGAGCAGATCTACAAAGCTCAGCAGGAAGACAATAAATGAGAACTGCAGCTATAATCTGCGAATTCGATCCTTTTCATGAGGGTCATAAGTACCTTATAGAAAACGTGCGCCGGGACATAGATCCTGACGCACTTGTTTGTATTATGAGCGGCAATTATGTCCAAAGAGGAAAGCCATCAGTCTTTGATAAAAGACAGAGGGCTTTTTGCGCCATAAAAGGCGGAGCAGACCTTGTCCTTCAGATGCCCGTATGCGTTTCTTTGAGCTCTGCCAAATATTTTGCAAAAGGCGCAGTCGACATAGCAAAAGCCATGAAAATAGATCACCTTTGCTTTGGATCTGAATCAGGCGATCTTGATGAGCTAAAGACTATGGCAACTGAGGGCATAGACGGGATAGAAGAGGGCAATAACATCCTTGCTGCTGAGTATTTGAGGAATTTAGACGAAAGCATTGCTCCGTACACAGTAAAGATAGACGAAAGCCTTGGCCATGCATCAGATATAAGAAAAAATTTAGGTGTATCCTATGATGAAGAAGTATTCAAACTCCTTCAATACAAGATAATATCATCAACTGCAGAAGAACTAAGGAAAGCCCCTGAAGTATCTGAAGGTATTGAAAACAGGATACTTTCAGTCATATCAAAAGCATATTCTCTTGATGACCTTATTTTAAGGATCAAAAGCAAGAGGTACAATTATGCAAGGATAAGCAGGATGCTGATGCAGATACTCCTGTCGATCACATCCAGCACTCCAAACAGTCCTTATGCTCATGTGCTTGCATTTAATAAAACGGGTCAAAAGTTTCTTTCGCATATAAAGAAAAACGAAGGACCGGCTCTGTATTCTAATTTAGATCCTGAAATGGTGTCCAGGGATCCGTTCCTTCTTTTAGATGTTAAAGCAGACGATATTTACTCTATCATAAAAGAAAGAACCATCTACGATCATTCTGATTATGTTTGCAAGCCTAATAAAACTAATGTATAATCTCTTGATAGACTTTTTATTTTAAGAAAGGAATTAATATGAAAATCTTAGTTGTAAATTGCGGAAGCTCTTCTTTAAAGTATCAGCTCATCAATATGGATAATGATGAAGTCCTTTGCAAGGGACTTGTTGAAAGGATAGGCATGGATAATGCAGTCCTGACACATCAGAAGCCAGGTATGGATAAATACATAGTTGAGCAGCCAATGGAGACACATACAACAGCTATTCAGCTGGTCCTCGATGCTCTCGTAGATCCACAGCATGGCGTTGTATCCAGCATGGATGAAATAGGAGCTGTAGGCCACAGAGTACTCCACGGAGGAGAAAAGTTCACAGAAAGCTGCCTTGTTGACGAAGCATGCAAGGAAGCTATCAGAGAGTGCATTCCTTTAGGACCTCTTCACAATCCTGCAAACCTCATGGGTATAGAAGCATGCGAAAAGCTCATGCCCGGAACTCCTCAGGTAGCAGTATTCGATACATCCAACGGTATGGCAATGCCTCCTCAGAGCTACATCTATCCGCTTCCATATGAATATTATGAAAAGTATTCCGTAAGACGCTACGGTTTCCACGGAACATCCCACAGATATATCGCTATGAGAGCAGCAGCAATGCTCGGCAAACCTCTCGAAGAGACTACTATCATTTCCTGCCACCTTGGTAACGGTGCATCCGTTTCCGCTATCAAGAACGGCAAGTGCTATGATACATCAATGGGTCTTACACCGCTCGAAGGACTTGAAATGGGAACAAGATGCGGAATCATAGATCCTGCAATCATTCCGTTCATTGCAGAAAAAGAAGGTCTTTCTCTTAAGGAGATGGATACCATAATGAACAAAAAGTCAGGACTCCTGGGTGTATCCGGAGTATCCTCTGACTCAAGAGACGTTGAAGAAGCTGCAAAGGGCGGAAACAAGAGAGCACAGCTCGCACTTGATATCTTCCAGCAGAGAGTAAAGTTCTACATCGGAGCATATATGGCAGAGATGAACGGCGCAGATGCAGTCGTATTCACAGCCGGAATAGGAGAGAACAGCATCACTTCAAGAGAAGGCATCTGCAAGAATATGGAATTCCTCGGCATCAAGCTCGATCCTGAAAAGAACAATGTTCGCGGAAAAGAGACTGTCATCAGCGCTGACGACTCTAAGGTAAAGATCCTTCTCATCCCGACCAACGAAGAGCTCATGATCGCAAAGGATACTCTTGCTCTTGTAAGCAAATAAATTGCAAAGAGGTAAGTTATGGGTATTTTGTTATTCATAATGGGTCTCATTCCATTTGGAATAGGCTATGGACTTACATTCGTCCCTAAGATGACTGAAGGCTATGTAGCATATGTTACTGCAGTACTGTTTGCTGTCATATGGTTCTTCATCGTTAAATTAGGAAAGCTCATATGCAAGAAGACTTTCAAGACAGTAGGAAATATATGCATTCCTGCGCTTCTTGATTTTCTGCTCGTCTTCATACAGATAGATTTCTTTGAAAAGTTTTGGGACAATATCATAGGAAAATGGACTGTTTATTTCTATGATCCCATAAAACCTCTCGGAGAACTCATTGCAAGACTTCTTCCGGAGCAGTTCTATGACATATGGGTATACCTCTGCTCCTTTGGACTTATGCTCATCATCGCCCTTATCTCATCCCTTACAACAAGGATAAAGAAAAAGATAACTGACGATATAGACAAGCCCATCTTTACACAGCCCAAAGCTGAATCAAAGCCTTCAAAGAACCAGGGAGTTTATTCCGGTCTTGAAGAACTTGCAAAGAAAGCAGAGGAGAGCCTTGCAGATCTTGATAAGGCAAAAGAAGAACAAACTGAAACAGCTGCCGAACCAAAGAATTAAAAATCGTGCTTGACAACAGATCGCTATTTGATTATACTTCAGTAGTTCGACACAGTTTATTAATGATTAGGAAAGGAGGTTCTTAAAATGGCAACACCTAAAAGAAGAACGTCCAAGGCTAAGTTAAGCAGCAGAAAATCTGCTAATATGGTTAAGACACTTCCGGGACTTTCAGTATGCCCACAGTGCCACCAGCCGAAGCTTCCGCACAGAGTTTGTCCGAATTGCAACTATTATGATGGACAGGCTGTAGTAGCAGAAGAATAATAAGGAACGATACTTTAGCTAAAGACAAATGAAAGGATCCCGGACGCGGGATCCTTTTGCATTATATAAATGTCTTTTTCTTGATTTTGGCTTAATGCCGTGTTAATATACTTTTTGTTCGTGCCGGTGTGATGGAATTGGCAGACGTGCAGGACTCAAAATCCTGTCCTGGCAACAGGGTGCGGGTTCGACCCCCGCCACCGGCACCAATAATTGATACAGCAGGGTAGCATTGCTATCCTTTTTGATTTAGTCACGTCTTGTATATATTCAAAAATTATCCTTGCGGTTTTTGGCATATATATTATAATAATTAAGTAGTTAATGTATTAGGAGGTACATATGTACACAAACAGTTCAATAATAGCAGCTACAGCAGCCGGTTCTAACGGAATGTGGATATACTATGCACTCATCGCTCTGATGTTCGTTGCCATGTATTTCTTTACCATCCGTCCACAGAACAAGAGAGAAAAGGAACTCAAGAATCTTCGCGACAACCTCCAAGTAGGCGATGAGGTAATGACCATAGGAGGATTCTACGGCACAGTAGTTCGCATTAAAGATGATAGGATCACTATCGCATCCGGAGCAGAAAAAACAAAGCTCGAGATCTCTAAGTCTGCTATCAGCACAGTTCTCAACAGAGAGATACCAGCTCCCGGTAAGAAGACTGAGACTAAGGAAGAAGAAGGCGATAAGGTCACTCCTAAGAAGATCAAGAAACTCTCCAAGAAGGAAGAGGAGACTGAAGGATCTGAAGAGTAAGAGTCATCAGAACTATATATGGCACGTGTGCCCATGTGTGCATGCGTGCCTTATTTTTGTATTTATACCATGAGTGAATATGTTCAGGAATTGCTGAAGTTCAATGCAAACTATGACAAAGACCTGTTAGAGCTTGCACTTGAAACAGCTACAAAACTGCATAAGAACCAGAAAAGAAAGTCAGGAGAGCCATATATAATCCATCCTATGGCCGTAGGAAAGATCCTGGCTGAACTTGGTATGGACGACCACTGCATTGCAGCAGGTCTGCTTCATGATGCAGTTGAAGATACTGAATACACTCTCGATGACTGCAAAAGAGATTTCGGCGAAGATATCGCAGTCATGGTGGACGGCGTAACAAAGCTGACCAACATAGAATATACGTCAAAGGAAGATGCTCAGGCCGAGAACGTAAGAAAGATGTTCATGGCCATGTCCAAAGACATAAGGGTCCTTGTAATAAAGCTTGCCGACAGACTCCACAACATGAGGACCATAGAGTATCAAAGTCCTGCAAAGATCATAGAAAAATCAAAAGAGACTCTTGAGATATACGCGCCAATTGCATCAAGGCTTGGTATTTACAAATTCAAATTTGAACTTGAAGATATAGCATTCAAGAACCTTGAACCTGAAGCCTATGCAAAGATCGCATCCGAACTTGCAAAAAGAGAGACTTCGAGAAACGATCAAATAGAGATCCTCATGAATCAGCTTGAGGAAGTCCTCAAAGGTCTCGATATAAAATATGAGATAACAGGCAGAAAGAAGCATTTTTACAGCATCTACAAGAAGATGATCTATCAGCATAAAGAGATAGATGAGATCTTTGACCTTACTGCCATAAGGGTCATCGTAGATACTGTCAAAGACTGCTATGCAGTCCTGGGCGCCGTTCATACCAAGTGGACGCCCATACCAGGAAGGTTCAAGGACTACGTAGCAATGCCTAAGTCTAACCATTATCAGAGCCTCCATACTACCGTTCTTTCCAGCAAAGGTACGCCTTTTGAGATACAGATAAGGACTCAAGAGATGCACAGAGTCGCTGAGTACGGTATCGCAGCTCATTGGAAATACAAAGAAGGCATCACAGACAAGAGCAACGAAGATGAAGTAAAGCTGGCCTGGATACGCCAGACCCTTGAATGGCAGTACGACATGAACGATTCAAAGGACTTCATCGACACACTCAAAGTAGACCTTTTCAGCAACCAGGTATATGTATTTACTCCAAAGGGCGATGTAATGGAGCTTCCGGCCGGGTCTACTCCTCTTGACTTTGCTTTCAGAGTCCATACCTTCGTAGGACTTCACTGCGTAGGAGCAAAGGTCAACGGAAAAATGGTCCCTAAGGACTATGTCCTTCAAAACGGAGAGATCATAGACATAGTCACGAACCCAAACTCCCCGGGACCTACAGTAGAATGGCTCAAGATAGTCAAGACCAATTCTGCAAAGAACAAGATAAGGCAATATCTCAAAAAGATGAACAGCGACCTTGACCCCGCAAAGGGTAAGGAAGCTTTAGAAAAGGCTGCAAAACATAAGAATCTTGATCTTGAAAGAGTCTTAAAGCCCCAATTCGTTGCAAGAGCAGCAAGGTCACAGAACTTCACATCAGCAGAGGACCTTTACAGCAATCTTGCAAACGGAGGAGCTATTATAAACAAGACTCTGATGCTTTGCATCTCATATTTCAGAGAAGAAGAGCAGGCAGAGATAAAGAGGCAGGAAAGGTTCCAAAAGAAGCAGGAACAGTTGGCTAAAAGGCCTGATGCAAAGAATGCAGGCGTCAGCATAGAAGGTATATCAGACCTTCTCATCCATTATGCAAAATGCTGCAGCCCTGTTCCGGGAGACGAGATAGTCGGCTACACAACAAAGGGCAGAGGTATCTCTATCCACAGAAAGGATTGCATCAACATACTGTCTCTTCCTGAAAATGAGCAGGGAAGGCTCATAAATGTAGAATGGGATCTCAACAAGGACAAGATGACCTTCAATGCAGCCATCACCATCCTTGCAGAGGACAAGAAAGGACTCCTTGCCCAGGTATCAAAGATATGCGAAGATCTTGATATCAATATCACTTATGCAAATATCAAAGCTGATAAGAGCGGTCTTTGTACCATGAATCTCACTTTGGCAATAACCAATACTGATTCCATAGAAAAGATCATGGCAAGACTGAAACAGATAAAAGGAGTGCTTGATGTCTACCGCTCAAATTATTAGGTACGTGGCAGGTTCATACAGGACCAATGTATATCTTGTTTACGACGATGAGACAAAGGATGCTTTCATAGTAGACCCAGGCTATGAATTTCAAAAGATATACGACGATATAGAAAGACTTCAGCTTGATCCAAAGTATATCATCCTTACTCACGGACACGGAGACCATACAGGAGGCATAGACCTTCTGAAAAAGACTTTCCCAAAGATCAAGCTGTGCGCTTCAGTAAAGGAGAGAAAGTTCCTTTATGACAGAGATAAAAGCATGGGAAAGGGCGGCATAACAGCCGATATAGAACTTAAAGACGGCGATGAAATGAGCGTTGGCCCCATCAAGCTCAAATTCATATCTACGCCCGGTCATACTCCGGGAGGTATGTGTATACTTATGGGCGATGTCCTATTTTCAGGAGACACGCTCTTCAGGATGTCCGTAGGAAGGACAGACATGCCGGGAGGAGATCAAGAATTGCTCTTTGACTCCATAACTGAAAAACTCTTCATACTTCCCGACAGCACTACAGTGCTTCCCGGTCACGATGAAGCAACGACAATAGGAATCGAAAAGAGGTATAATCCTTTTGTATAAGATCTGCGCACCCACAGAGAAATCCAAATATGATCTCGGCGAACTTGCTAAAGAGTTCCTGACCGCAGATCAGTTTTCTGTTGTAACAAAAGAAGAAGATCCTACAGGACCATATGATATCATTATCCCCGATGACCCTTCAAAATTTGTGAGAGGTAAAGTCCTCTACGATTTTTTAGTTAAAGAAACAGGGAAGACTCAGGACTGGGGCATACTTGTAGGCGTAAGGCCTAAAAAGCTTTATTCAGAACTTGTTTCAAAACATGGACAGGAAAAAGCAGAAGAGATAATGACAAAGGAATACTGCCTTTCAAGCGAAAAGGTAATGCTCCTAAGGAAAACATATATGACCCAAAAGAAAGCTCTTCAAAACGAAGATAAAAGGGCTATAGGCATATATATAGGTATCCCATTCTGTCCTACAAGATGTCTTTATTGCTCCTTTACATCGAACAAGATAACTGATAAGGCATCAAAAGCATATCTCGAAGCTTTAAATAAAGAAATATATGCTGTCAAAGACATACTGAAAAGAAGAGGCCTTTTCGCTGAGTCCATATATATAGGAGGAGGAACGCCTACATCACTTTGTGATGAGGACTTTGAAAAACTCCTCATATGGACAGAAGATGCTTTCATCACAGACAAGACTACAGAGTTTACTGTTGAATGCGGAAGACCTGATACCATAAACGAAACAAAGCTAAAGTCTATCCTTGCTCATAAAGGAGACAGGATCTCAATAAATCCTCAGACTATGAAATCAAAGACTCTTGAGATCATAGGTAGAGAGCATAGGCCTGAAGATATTTTAAGAAGCTACGAAATGGCAAGAGCTGCAGGAAACTTCAAGATAAACATGGACCTTATAGCAGGACTTCCGGAAGAAACCCCTGAGGATTTCAAAGAGACTTTAGACAAAGTCATATCTCTTGGTCCCGAGAACATAACAGTCCATACTCTTGCAGTAAAGAAAGCAAGCAGACTCATAGAGCAGGACAGCGAATATAACTATAGGCAAGGAGAAACTGTAAGAGCTCAGCTGTCCTATGCATCAAAAGCATTGTCAGAAGCAGGATATGATCCATATTATCTTTATCGCCAGAAGCATATGACAGGCAATTTTGAAAATGTGGGTTATTGCAAAGAAGATACTGCAAGCCTTTACAACATAAGGATAATGGAAGAGAACCAGTCCATATTAGCTCTTGGGGCAGGAGGTATCTCAAAGATATATTATCCGGAAGAAAACAGACTTGAAAGGATACCTAACGTATCCAATTACCAGATCTATATAGAACGTATAGACGAAATGATAGAAAGAAAGGAACAAGGCATCAAAGGATGATCAATATAGTAAAAGGAACAAAGGATATATTGCCAAACGAAAGCTACAAATGGCAATACGTAGAAGAGAGGTTCAGAAAAAAAGCAGCCAATTACGGATTTAAAGAGATAAGAACTCCTTTAATAGAGCACACTGAACTTTTCAAAAGAGGCATAGGTGATACTACTGACGTCGTAACTAAGGAAATGTATTCCTTTGAGATGTATCACAGAAGCCTTACATTAAAACCTGAAGGAACAGCATCTGCAGTTCGCTCTTTCATAGAAAACAAACTCTATGCAGATACTCTTCCTGCAAAATACTATTACATAACTCCTTGCTATAGATATGAGAATACTCAGGCAGGAAGGCAAAGAGAGTTCCACCAGTTCGGTCTTGAGATCTTTGGATCACAAAAGATGAGCGCTGATGCAGAAGTCATAGGTTTTGCTTACGATTTCCTTTCTGATATGGGTATCAAGGATCTTACGCTTAAGATCAACTCCATAGGTTGCCCAAAGTGCAGAGGAGAATACAGAAAAGCTCTTCAGGATTTCTTTAGACCAAATTACGATAAGCTTTGCGATACATGTAAAGAACGTTTCGAAAAGAATCCTATGAGACTTCTTGATTGCAAGAACCCTGAATGCAAGAAACTTGCAGAAGGAGCTCCGTCCATACTTGATTACCTTTGCGATGACTGTAGGAATGATTTCGAGGATCTAAAGAAAGATCTTGATGCCATGGATATACGCTATACAGTAGACCCAGGCATCGTAAGAGGCCTTGACTATTATACAAAGACTGCTTTTGAATTCGTAACTAACAGCCTTGGGGCACAGGGAACAGTATGCGGAGGAGGAAGATATGACGGCCTTGTTTCTGAACTTGGAGGTCCCGAAACACCTGCTGTCGGCTTTGGACTTGGCATAGAAAGACTGCTCCTCCTCATGGAAGCAGAGGGCATAGAGATCGAAAGACCTTCAGAATGCGACCTTTTCATAGCTGCAATGGGACAAAATGCAAAATACAAAGCTTTTTCCATCGCAAAAGAACTGCGAAGCCAAGGGTTTAATGTTATAATAGACCTTTGTGAGAGAAGCCTTAAGGCACAGCTCAAATATGCTGACAGGCTGGGCGCTTCTTACTGCGCAGTCATAGGCGATAACGAGCTTGAAAAGGGCATTGCTCAGCTTCGCGACATGAAGAACTCTTATCAGGAAGAAGTCAAATTAGAGGATATAATTAAATATTTAAAATAGAGGCTTAAAATGGACAAGTTATTAAAGAGGACACACATGTGCGGAGTCCTCAGAAAAGAAGACATCGGAAAAACAGTTACAGTCAACGGCTGGGTACAAAAACAGAGATCTCTTGGCAGCCTTATATTTGCTGACATCAGAGATAAGAGCGGCATCGTTCAGGTAGTATTCGACGACAACTGCCCACAGGAAATGCTTGAAAAAGCAGAGAAATTAAGATCAGAATTCTCTGTAGGTATCACAGGTACTGTAAGAGAAAGATCTTCAAAGAATCCTGATATCCCAACAGGAGACATAGAAGTATTGGCAGAAGAGCTCTCCGTATATTGCGAATCCGAGACTCCTCCCATCTATATCAAAGACGACGACAATGTATCAGGCGAACTGAGACTTAAATACAGATATCTCGACTTAAGAAAACCCATGATGCAGGATACCCTTGCTTTCAGAAGCAAGATGTACCATGTTATCAGGAATTTCTATTATGAGAACGGATTCACTGAAGTAGAAACTCCTGTACTTGCAAAGCCGACTCCGGAAGGCGCAAGGGACTACCTCGTACCGAGCAGAGTAAACCCAGGGAAATTTTACGCTCTTCCTCAATCTCCGCAGCAGTTCAAGCAGCTTCTCATGATCGCAGGAACGGACAGATACTTCCAGATAGCAAAGTGCTATAGAGACGAAGACCTTCGCGCAGACAGACAGCCAGAATTCACTCAGATAGACCTTGAGATGTCCTTTGTAGATCAGGACGACATCATTGAAGTACAGGAAAGATTCTTAAAGACCCTCTTCAAAGAGATGAAGGGTATCGATATAGAGCTTCCGCTCCAGAGAATGACCTGGGACGAGGCCATGAACAGATACGGTTCAGATAAACCTGACCTTCGTTTCGGATTCGAGCTTCATGACCTTGCGGCTCTTGTAAAGGACTGCAGCTTTGAAGTCTTTACAAAGGCAATAGCTGATGGCGGAAAGGTAATGGGCATAGACATAAACGGTCACAGCGCTGACTTTTCAAGAAAAGACATCGACAAGATGACTGAATCCATCAGATCCTTCGGAGCAAAGGGAATGGTATGGATTCGCTATGAAGAGAACGAAATCAAATCTTCTGTAAACAAATTCTTCTCTCAGGACGAGCTCAAAGCTATCTGTGATGAATTTGAAGCAAAGCCCGGTGACCTGATCCTCATCGTTTCAGGAAAGAAGGAAGTTGTATGGGCATCTCTTGGATTCTTAAGAAGAGACCTGGCATCAAAGCTCGGTATGCTCGATCCTAATGAATTCAAACTCCTTTGGATAGTAGACTTCCCAATGTTCGAGTGGTCAGATGAAGAAGGAAGATTCATGGCTATGCATCATCCGTTTACATCTCCAAAAAAGGAAGACCTTCACTACCTTGATACAGGAGAACTTGACAAGATCTACGCCGATGCATATGATATCGTGATCAACGGATATGAAGCAGGCGGCGGTTCCATAAGGATCCATGACAGCGGACTTCAGAAAAAGATCTTCGAAGTGCTTAAACTGACAGACGAGGAGATAAGGAACAGATTCGGATTCTTCATCGACGCTTTCAAGTACGGCGCTCCTCCTCACGGCGGACTCGCATTCGGTCTTGACAGACTTTGCATGCTCCTCCTTGGAACAGATGATATAAGAAGAGTCATCGCATTCCCGAAGAACCAGAATGCTCAATGCGTCATGTCTGATGCGCCGACTACAGTAGACGACAAGGCCCTCAAAGAGCTTTCTATAGATGTAAAGATAAATGACTGATAAAGAATTTGAAGAACTCTATGCAAAACTTGATGCCTATGTAAAAGAGCATGTTGACGACTACAGATACAGACATACCATGGGTGTGGTCAAAGCTGCTGAGCATTATGCTCTTAAATACGGCGCCGATGTAAAAAAGGCTAAAATAGCTGCTGTCTTTCATGATGCATGCAAAGGACAGCACCTAGGCCTTGAGCACGGTAAAGCTGCAGCAAGGATCATTCAGGAAGAATTCGGAGTCACAGATCCAGAGA
>Ga0247611_10005477_pt1 | contig 16762 bp, 26 predicted proteins | sample 177DNAGHGhighgp2_FD_192422 | JGI IMG/M metagenome (GOLD analysis project Ga0247611, IMG submission 192422) | Sheep rumen microbial communities from Palmerston North, Manawatu-Wanganui, New Zealand - 1770 DNA GHGhigh gp2 | ecosystem: Host-associated > Mammals > Digestive system > Stomach > Rumen... | reverse complement strand
ATAGGACCAAAAGCTTTGAATGCTGTTTTGTGTAATCAAACACTAAGTCTATTGTAGTCATAATGTTTATTTTTCGTAAAACATGCGCTGAGTATGTTCCTGTTCGTACTGAACCCAACGTCTTTTCGTCCATTGGCAAAATTTTGGACTAGCCAACTAATGCTCATAGGACCCCACAAAAGTTGGTATTTCTTCGTTAGTATATTTCCCAAGAACAAAACGAATAATCTACCTTTGATTGTCACTTAACCACAGATTTTCTCTGATGTTGCATGCTTTAAGGCGCACACTACTGTTTACCTTTTCCTGTTTTTATCACTGCGTGCGTGTGCAGTACGTGAGGAGTACGTTTCGTTATCGAACGGTCTATGGCTCCAGAACCAAATTAACCCTACGGCTTGTTTTCTTCTCTTGGCATTTGCTTGCCTCATTTGTTTATAGTGCACGAATACTGGAGGAATTCCACCTCATACATCTAGATTTATCACCCACTAAAGATTCACATTTACCGAGTCCTTTTCATCAGCGAACCATCTTTCGACGGACTAATTACTCACTTCTTTTACCCCTCCGTGACAGGGAGGTGGCTACTAGTTTCACGATAGCTGCCTTGCATCATCGATGTATATGACTTTATAGTCCGGACGCACCACTTAGATTTGCTGTCTAAGCTTCTGGCCTACTATTTTGTCGATTTGCTTCTCAGGAACGGTTGGCACTCGAACTTCCCAACTTCAACTGCTTCCCATACAACGGGAGCTAAGGTCTTCTACACCTTTTTCTATTATTACGTCTATTGGGGGACATCAATTTTTGTTAAACATGTTAATTATCACTTTGTTTGTTTTCTACTCACATATTTTTACCCAAAATCTACTACATGTTATATGTTGTTCATATATAGTATATAGTTTACTACTCTATAGGGACTATATAGTTTAGTACCATATTACAATCATTTGGTTATTTAATGCTTTTGATAGCAGCGATCTCTCTCTATACTGGTTTGCATAGGCTTCGAATCGACCACTAATATAAGAATTTTGACTGTCGAGTTGTCATCTACCGTGACACATTTCCTTGTCAATCGGTTCTATTTACAATTTTGTGCTCACTTACCAACACTCAATTATATTACAATAGTCTTTCTCCGCGGACTTCAGTCGCGTATCCTTGGGCTCCAGAACCTGCAAGGAATTCAAGTGTTGCATCCACTGGTAGTCATTCTACTTTTATATACCGCATGAACGACCAAGGCCTGGCGGTCATCTTCATCATATTTTCCTCAGTACCCCATCCCTGGCACCCCTTCAACGGAGTCGTGCCGAATCGAACGGCAAGGACTTCTTCAAGGACCGTAGTTACGGTACAGCACAGATAATTAAACCTTCTGCTAGGTACATATACTCAGATATTTTTCGCTCCCTTACACACTCGGTTGGATCTCCGAAGAGTCCGAGTGAAGGACTAAGCTACAGCTAAATTGATACATCATTGAGAGGTTGGTTTCAAACTCAATGTTGCGACTCCTGTAACGTTATACTATTCTTATGTATCCTCAAATAGCATGTCGAATACGGCATCATTTTGCGCTTCTTGCGACTTACGCGTTTTTATGGTAATCCCTCGCCAAACGGTTCTCAGGGGCCAAAGGACTTGATACAAACGCTCTGTCCTCTTACTATAAACTTTTCAACTATGTAGTACGTCATAGAATTTATAGTATTTCATCCTACCTTTTGGATTTCTCACCTGTTGAGCAGGCTAACATATTCTCGGATCAAGTAGTACTATTTCGCACCTGGGCTAATGAGACCCACCTGAAACGTGCTAAGCAGGTGCCATTCTGGCTGGAACCACAGTAATCCTACTGCGGTTCCCCTGTGGAGTGATTATCGTTTTTTGAGTATACAGTTTGCCCGTCGACAATTAACTGTATAGAAGACGTTTTAGAAACGCCTACATCAGTCTCTCCGGTATTCTCCTCACGATCCGGAATCCGTTTGTTGTTAACAGTATCCGTGGACATCTTCCCTGGATTGAGAAGCATCCACGCAACATCTGTCGTACCCTTAGGAGGACTAGCCTTTGGGTGCTTTTTGTTAATTACTAGGACTTGTGGACGATCAATATAGACTGTGTCTGTCTTGATCTTCATAGAGTCCGTTAACTGTGTCTTTTTGCCCAGATCCAACTGGACGTCAAGTGGCAACATTGATATCTGCTGAGCAGATAGCGTAGCTGCGCTAATTGTCTGATGTTTAGAAAACTCAGGCAATTTTGCATTTTGCGTAGCTGCCAGAAATATACCGGCAATCAGGAATGCTAAACTACACAAAATAGTTGTTGCTTGTTTCATCTTTGATAGATTAATAATTCAATGTTACCCGACGGAGGCCTTATTTTTCCTTCTTCTCTTCTTTGGTCTCTTTTGTCTCCTTGAGTTCTACAATATTAGACTCTGAGTAGGCGATACTCTGAGCTAACGGATCGCGGAACATGTTGACGATCACACCGGCCTGCTGCTGAATGTTGTTGAACAAGGCGTCCTGGTCGACCTTCTCGACATTGATGTCAGGATAATAGGTCTTGAGGATGTTGTCTACAATCAGATGAGAGCGCTTATACTCTTCAGTAGAAGTGTCTTCATTGTTGTAGTCGGTCAACAGTGAGTCGATTTCGTCGGTAGAGATGTTGTTCATCGTATCAATGACACGATTCATCTCTTCGATGATGGCTACAGGTTTCTTAGCCTGATCCTTCCAAGCGTTGATACCAGCCTTAAGAATAGCGATCTCACTCTTGTCCTTGGTTTCGCCAAGTTCCTTCTCCTTCTTCTTGATGACACGCTCGCATTCAGCAATCGTACGATTAGCGTTTGCTATAGCGCTATTACAAGACCAGACGATGAGGATCTTAACGATGTCAGCCACGAAATTATCGTCGATGGGATCCTTTTCGGTATTCCTGGCGGTTCGACGATACAGACAGAACGGGGTAATAATGGTGTTGTTCTTAACCAGAAGGTTACGAAACATCTTACCATGACCATCCAGTGCGAACGGACACGGACCCACTATCTCTGCAATCTTAGCCAACATCTCACTGCGAGACATCTCCTTCACCTTCTTCAGCTCCTCTTCCTTGTTCTCAGCCTTGTTGGCTTGGATAGTGAGATAACCGCGGTAGAAGTTGATAACAGTCTTGATACGAACGTCGAGATTTTCTGAACTCTTGGTCAGAAGGTTACTCAACGATGCTGCCAGCTGCTTCTCATTCTGAATCTCTGCAGGATTCGTTGTCGGGTTTGTTTCTTCTATGGCCTTTTCCTTCTTCTTCTTGTCCTTTGCTTCCTTGGACACGTCGTCCCTAGTTACAGTGACGATGCGAGTGCCTTCGATTGTCTGATCGACAGCACCTGCAAGCTTAAGCTGCTCTTTTGTAGGAGCGGGAAGGGCCTTAAATTCAGGAAGATTAATACCCTGCTCAGCAAGAATTTGCTTAACAGCAAGATATCTCTTCTCGTCATTGCGAATGATCCAAGCAAACGCATCGTTTCCTTCAATAATAGAAGTAACAATGGCATCGCCCATGAAACCATCGCGTATGACTTTTGCACTTTCACGCACTGATGCGTAATCTTCGTCTTGCACCCAAGCCTCATGTACGAGGTTTGCCAATATGACCTTGGAGTCATTTGAAAGACCCTTCTTGTTCTTTGACAAGTTCAGAATCTTGGTGAAAGATAAGTCTTCCTGCTGTGTTGCAGGAGTTTCTACTGTAGCAGTCTGCTGCTCAGCGGCTTTTGCTGCGGCTTGTTCTGCAGCGGACTTCTTGTTTTTGTTTCCCATTTTTGATAAATGTTTTAAGTTAATTACTTTAGGTTTGCTAGACCTACTAATTATAGCACCTGTCGTTAGATGTCCAGTCAGGAATCATCTACAATTTCTACTCCGTTTGGTGGATTTGGGAGTATATGCAGGTATAGTCCTCGGGTCACCCCAGAGGCACAACTCAAAGTAGGATTACCGTTTACAGTTTCATTTGCCTTACCCACAAGGTTTGAAGTTTCCTTCACGGATGCTGAAGCAGTATCGTCTGCGAGTAAGTACAATAACGAACTCTGCGTTACTGCGAGCCCTTGTGTGGGCTGAATCTGATCAACGGTAACCTTACTTTCATCCGTACGAAGTGCATCAAAAGCAAGCTTCGCACCAACAAAGCCCAGTGTATAACACACGAGCAGTGTCCAGAACAGTTTGTTACTCTCATTGTATCGAGCAAGGAGAGTAATCAAAACTATTCCAAGAACGAAAAGCATCAGTTCTGCCATTGTTTCAACGAATTGATTGTTTAATCTTGCGTCTTGTCCTCGACAATGTTGACTTAATAGTTCCTTTTGGGACTTTTAACGCTCCACTGATTTCGTTTATACTAAGATTATCTTTGTAAAACAACTCGAATACCTTACGAGTGGATTCTGGGAGCTTTTTGAACTCTGCAAGTAATTGATTATACGTTAGTTGATTGACTAGATCTTCTTCCGTAGTCTCTTTAAGCTCATCTGATGACAGTCTCTCATCTTCTGAACCTAATACTATACGTTTGTTCTCTATTTCACGTAAATAATCTATAGCTGTCCGATTAGTTATTATTCGTAACCATCCTCCAAAGGAAGAATAATCGGTAAACGTCGAGAGTTTATTATACACCTTCAAAAATACAATATTGGCTATATCTTTAGCCTCATCCATGTCTTTTATATACTGGAATAGGATGTTTTCTACAAACCCCTTGTACTTATTGAATAGTGTATTAAAAGCAAGTTCATCACCTGCTTGCGCCTTTTTGATTATCTCAATTTCTGTTGAGGTGATTCTAGGATTCTTCATAATCAAAAACAAATTAGCCGGTTATTAAGGTGTCACTCCTGTAACAGACGGTGCTGTATTAGATAGAGGAGGATGAGTTGATAAGGGCTTATTAAAATTCGTCAAGAGCCATTTGTCGAATGCCTTATCGCGCCACCTGGGCTCACAGGTCTCATCCTACGCTTATTCCCTCTTTGCGGGCTGCTGGAATACCAATCCAGATTAGGTTGTCAGCCCTAAAACGGGAGATCTTCTGTATTTATAGCAGACATCTCCTGTCTCACGTTGTAGATTAGATTACCGTGTAACATTGTTGAAAATTTCTTTTGAGTATATATCTTATCGAGCATATTTGCGGCAATTCTTACTCGAACATCTATAGTTCTATAGTCTTCTTTACCTATACTCAGTACGATTTTTTTGTTTACCCAGTTTATCCAGCCTAAAAATGCTGGATTGTTAAACTTTTCGCATGTTATTTTGTAATCTAAGTCTTCGTCTCCAACAGAAATTATTCTAGTATTGTCTAATATACCCTTTGCGCCTTGATTGTATGCGATGCGCAACTGGTTATAAACATCACTTGCTTTCTGTTCTTCTGATTCTCCTAAAATAGGAGATAAATAATTGGAAAATATACTAATCATAGTCTACTTTATGTTGCCTTCTACACATTTCATCAAGAATTCAGCTAAGTTATCCACATACTGATATTTTGCTTCTTTTTCTTCCTTTGTACAATTGGATGAAGGCAGTAACCAAGAAAGGTAGTTGTTGATGAATTCTATTTGTATATCGAAATCATCTTTACCTTTCTTTTTAGAGATTTCGTACGTATTTTCAATGTACGAAAAGTTCTTCTGAAACCATTTTATCCATGAAGATACTCGTTTCCAATAAATAGTTCCTTCATGTGACAAATTGTCCCAATCAATAGTCTTATCAAAATTAAAGTTTTTTGTTTTTCCGTCTTTCAGTCCTAATGCAATACGTGTTGCATTATTTCTGTCATCCTTGTTTACATAAATACCTATAAAATTTCGATAGACGTGTTCAATCCATGCATCTTTAGCTTTTTGCCATTTTAGAGCATAGTTTACGATTTTAGGACATCTGTCCCGTAAGATTTCTCTGTAACCTTGTTTCTTCATAACCATGAAATATTTGTTGAAGTACAGGGATTCGAACCCCGTCTAAGAGAACCAAAATCTCTTGTGCTGCCATTACACCATACTTCAGTTACGCTAGGGGCTACTGTTCTTCACCCCTAGCTACCATTAACCAATTTTAGACAAAACGTCTCACGACGTGTGGACCAGCCAGGGCTTGAACCTGGGACCTTCAGATTATGAGTCTGCTGCTCTAACCAACTGAGCTACAAGTCCAAAACGCAGGTAAAGATCATGCATGCTAGTTTCCTTATTTGATTCTGACTAACTCTATCCGGAAGGGATATTTAAAATCCAGACTCCTGCTTTAAATGATTGGAGTGAGTATGGGATTCGAACCCATGACCTCGCGGTTGTTAGCCCGTGTTCTTCCAGCTGAACTAACTCACTCTCCTAGGGTTATAGGAACTCCCTCAAACGTTCGCGTTTAGGTAGTACGCACCGACTTCACGCTGCCTCCTTGAGGCCCGTGTAGTCTGCAATTTTCATATTGCCAGTTATATATATCAAAGCGCTTAATGTTCTACTTTTTACTGCCGTCTAATGCATTTAGGCCCGGGTTTAATAAATATGTTTAGTGGACCTAGCGGGTATGCCTCCCGCGTCCGAACAGCTTATTCTTGAACACGCTAAGATTTCGTTGTGAAATCTACAATGATCAGTTGTAGAATTCGATTTAAGGCCATTTTCAGCCGTTCTAAGGCGTTTTCTAGTATCTCGTGGGTAGCTATCTATAAGAGACTATTGAACGCTCAGAACGGCCTTCGAGGACCTCATAAAAGTACATTGCCCCATTACTGACTCAAAGGCTCTGAATGGAATATACTTGCATTCTTGATATACAATGCAGTGTCAATATTTTGATACCATCTCATACTGTAGCACCGGCTCTACGGCTCGCACATTGCAAAATTGATCAAATGCCCACATATTTTACACCGTGTGGACGGCGTTAGTTCTCCACACTTGGCTCTAAGGCTCTTGTGAGAAATGTTAATTCATCTCTTTGTATCTGCTCTTATAATTGGCCTAGCCATATATATACACGGACTTACGATACGTTTACGATATTGACTCTATGATTCGAATCGCTGGAGAACAGTTTTGTTGGGATTAATAATCCCACTCTGCCATATACCGGTATTCGCCAGTATAAGAGTTACGCAACTCGCGCATGTCGGAATCGAGCTCTTTGTTCGACTCCTGAATGGCCTTGCGCTTTTCTTCAGACAGCTTGTCCTTCTCAGTCTTGTACTCGGTCGGCGTGATTTCGCCAGCCAGCGCCTTGTCGAGCAATTCCTTGCTCTTTGTGAGTGCCTCCTTGGTGGCTTTTTCCTCACGACGGCGGGCACGCAACTGAAGAAGTTCCTTTGTATTCACGTACTTGGCGCACATAATCATGTTTGTGGCCTCGCGAACTTGACGCTCGTCCTCTTTCTTCTTGATATTCTCAAGTGCAGTTTGAACGTTAGTGTCTTTAAGGAGATTTCCGGCCTTTACCTGATCCTTCACGTTCTCCTCGTTCAACTCTACGGTTGAAGTCTTTTCTTTCTTTGCTTTTTCTGCCATTTTTGATAAATGTTTTAATTGTTTAACTTAAAGTTTTATTTTGCCGAAGCATATTCTCTCTTATAGTCTACCTTATAACGCTCCCTACGTTTGTATGGGATTGCGTTTTTGTGATGACTGTTTCCAGGCTTTGCAGAGTATTTCTGCTTGTATTCTCCGTGACACATACTCAGAAAGGATAAAATCCATGTATATCACGAATCACTTCGAACGCCGCAGCAGACATTTTGTATTTAGCCAATAATTCTTTTGACACTTTTCCTGAGCGTGTTGCAAGAATTTCTACAGCATTCTTCACTTTTTCGTCATGAAGACGTAACGATAGCGACAATGCAAAATTGCTGTAGTTCTTAGTAGAGTTACCTTTTTTCAATTCTTCTGCAAATATCGTTCCCAGGAAGATGATTGCATTTTTTACTGCTTCGTCATCAGAATTCTTTTTCGGATTATTGGTTATGAGAGCCTGAGCAGCTATCTCTTTTCCAATGAGTTCAGTAAGTGATTTCTGGTCGATTACTGAAATTCCAATGTTGTATTGGCTGATACCCAGCTTGTCGATAAGCGCGCATAGATAATTACACTGTTCGTCTGTTGGAATAACACCGTTGTATGTTATTACGATGGCACAAATCTGATTACTCATAGTCTACCTCTTTTTTGGTTCGTACTTTGTATGTCTTACCGTTGATGGTCGTGTCGTGTTGCGTGAATTCCACTCTGGATTCAGGCTTTGTAATATTTGCACTATCGACCTTTGGAACAGGACCCCCTCCTGTCGATCCGTCTACGCTTGTAGTATTTGTATCTTTCGGCGTTGAATTAGCTGGCAAATTGTCATATACAGCGCTATTCGCTCGATATTCATATACAATAGAGCGTTTCGTTGCAAATCCTTCTCGTTTAATAACACAGAAGCTACATTTTTCAATACTTCTTCTGGCATTAAACTGAATGCCTCATCGATAGCTAGCCCTTCGGCCGTCAGATCCCTAAAGACAAGTACTTCGTCCACTGTATTGAACAGCGGATTGACTATGTCCTGCACATTTGTGGTAACAGTAGAGTCTACATACTCTTTAGTTACCAAGTCCCGTAGAAACGGGCCGGAGTACCGTTTGTCCAGCAAATAACACCCTATACCTACGATAAGGATTGCTAGAATTGCTCCTAAAACTTTGATAGTTTTCATTGTTTTTTTTTGTTTTTAATAAATAATATTATTTACATCCAGTCTTTGAGGTAGACTTGGAATAGACCTTATGGTTCAACGTATTCCCATTCTAATTCATCTTTCATAGCATTTGCAACGGATTCCCATTGTTCTTGTGTGATAGAAGACTTGTTTAAGAGTAGTATACCGTACGAATATTGAATGCTTCCATTTTTAAATTCTGTCTTTATAACAGAATCAGCAATGTTTTTACATTCAAGCAAAGACTTGTTCGTAGCGTTTTTTAACGCATTTACGAATCGTAATTTGTAAGTACATTCGTTGATTTTTACAATTTTATTCATATTGATTATGTTTATTATTTGTAGTCGGTACGGGATTCGAACCCGTGATTTTTAGAATGAAAATCTAACGTCCTAGGCCAACTAGACGAACCGACCAAATATATGTATACCCACGCGCAGAATAAATTTTAGAGATTATTTCATTCTTTTTCTTCAAATAAGAGCCTATGAGAAAAGTACATGCTACGGTAACGCTTTACCGATTATGAGTATACATATATAGGAATGCTGTAAGACTATCGTTTCACAACGATGTTCGACTACGCTTAGTCGATAACGCTAATACCGAAACCAAAACTGTCAAATTTGAATAGTACCTGTTTAAAAGGCGTTGTAACAAAATATGTCTTACAGCATAGTTCCCACAGTTGCACTTGCGGCATACGCTAATATATACAAATGTCTTTGAGCTAAGGCTATGCATTTCTTCCCGAAGTTTACACCTTCATCTTCTCGTTTTAGAGACGAGCGCTCTTTTATGTACATTTACGACTGTGGGGTAGTGATTTTTTCATTACACTACAAGTGATCACACCCTCTCCTCATTAGCATGTCGGCCGTATCTTCATTCTTCTGAAGATCTTACATGCTTGGCGGGGCTTGAGGTTTCCCGCTTTGCTGAGTTCTATGCAATCCAATTAAATTGAGTCAGCTATTCTCACGAACCACTGACTCTCTGCCTTCGTTGACAAAATTAAAAGTTTTCTTTCTTCAAAATTATATCACTTAAAGAACATTCGAGTGGTTTGTCTCCTGTTCGAGAATCTGTAACATTTGGACACAGTGTAATGTCATCCAAGTCACATCCTTTACACCCGTCTGTTCTTCGTTTTGCGCGGTATAGAATACCGTTTATCATCGTGAATTGACCGGGTTTAGGAGTTTTCATAATATTTTCTCGTTTACTATTACCTTTATAAGATGTTCTTTAAATTGTCTGTATTCCAACACATGGTCCAGACTATATACATTTGTGTAATATTTAGGCTTACATTGAATCTTAATGAGCTCAGGTTTCTCATTTAAGACTCGCAACCATGTTTTAGTTGCCAGATGAGAGATACAAATGTCTTTTCCATTACGTAATCTAAACAATTTTTGTTCAGATACAATTAGCCTACGACATTTGAGAACATGGAGATTTTTTCGTTCTATTGTGTAGTATACACGATTTACGCCTTTTACGGTACATTTTACGTGTTTTCTTCCACACATCTCCACAACTTGCATATATGGTCCTATTGGAGTACCATTGTGCAATTTTTTACGTACAATATCACCTACTTTCATGCCGGTGTTCCTGTGCATTTGTAGGTTATGTACAGAAATAGGGCTATCATGATTAGCCCCACCCAGAATCCTGGGTCAAGTTTTTTTGGGTTTGATACTGTCATAACGCGTTTATTTTTTACTTGCTGACAACTTACCGTATCAGCTCGGCCTAATTTTCTTGAAGTTACAGTCTACCGGAATTGTTTTACCGAATGTATGACAATATTTACGGCATCCTTTGTCTTCATCATGCCAAGATAAGTAACAATCTTCACAAGTTTGAAGCGGATCTTTGCACTTTTTTATCCGATAAACCTCATTGTCTACTGTTATTAATTGTCCGGCTTTATACTCACTGTTTTTGCTCTTTTGTTTAGCCATGCTATTGCAATATTAATTGCTATACGTTTTGCCTTATAGATGTTTGATGTCTATTTAGATGAACCGATTAGTTCTCGGTGGTTCCACCCGTGTATTGTATTACAATATTTTACACTAAATGAATAGTGTATTTTATTGCAATCACACGGATTTACGAATGGTTGCGCAGTGTTGTATATAACAACATTTCTTTTGCGTAACCAATCGATTGCGTCGTCGATTAAAAGACCTTTTCTGTATCCCAGTTTGTAGAGTTTTGCATACTGAGAATCTGTAATTAATCCATTCATTGTGTTATCAAGAATTTATTATTTGGAAAAGCTTTTAATCCTAACTTAATCATTGTCGTATTGAGAGAGTTAATGAGGGCTTTACAGCCATTGGTTGTAAGACCCTCACAAAATAACATGGTTGTTGTACCATCTTTCAGCCACAGACGCTTTTTGTTGCTTTGTACATCAGTGTGCTTCTTTGGCGGATGCGTTTGATTCTTTATCATCGTATCTTTTGTTTATAATAAACATTAATATGTCTGCAAAAACGAACAATGCCAACACAAACGTTAGCATATCTACATTGTGGTTAACTATTTGAGCTAACAACACTGGTATAGATACAGATAACGCAAGTATCATCAACGCTACATTCAATTGTTGTAAATACGTTTTTTCCATTTTGATAGTGGTTTAAAAATCGCATGATCTGACTCACAGCACTATGTGCATGATTTACCAGATTGTACTTTAAGATAAATCTTCGTAGCATACAATTTTAGTTATTCGTATGACAGCATCTCGGTTACCTTTGGCAGGTATTTCCGATACTGTTTTCCAGTTTTCTTTGACGTCATCAGGATAAACGCCTTTCCGTTAGAGGATAAGTATATGGGATACGCATTTTTGTTTTTATCCACATACACCATGTTGGTTTCTTGCATTTTTGGTGCCTGTTTCTTCGTAGAGTCTGTTAGCTCCACAAACGTCTTTTTGTCCTTGCGAACAACGTTCTGTGCTTTACAGCAGAATGCAGTTAACCATACCACTAAGAATAGAAGTACGGCTTTTCCGATGTTTTTTAAATGGTCTGTTACCATAAACATTTACCTATTTTAATTAATACTGTCCTATGGTCGGCATGAAACCAAGGGGTTCTGTTTCTGGGAATATTTCACCCAACGCGTCAATGCCCGCGTAATCTATTAGTTCTTTTACTTTCATATGTTTATAATTATTGGTTTATCAATTAAAATGGCCCGCCTTCAATCAATCGTTAGCAAATGCGGCATACGAGATACAGAAGGCAGGCCTGGCTATGTTTATGGTAAAACACTTTCTAATAAAAATCTCCCTACTTTCACAAGCAAGGAGATCGGCTAGTGACTGAGGTAAAAACCTCTTTGATGTTTAACGTGTTTTACGCCTAAAACTTATTCTGTAAAGTAGGAATCAAATTACCATATACTTATACAGTTTAGATAAACATTGTGAAATCAATTTATCATAACAATGTTTAAATAATAAGAAACTGGCGTCCTCAACATCTTGGAAATCCTTACTTCGGGCACTTGTTTTCCTCACAACTTGTGTTGGTTTTGGCTGCCAATTTTCGACCTAAGGATATTTTATATTGAGTTTTTTATGTGCAGTGCTGTTACGGAGCTCTTGGATGTCCTTATGCGGTATCTGCTTTAGTTGTTCTCCATAGTGGTATCGCTCCACATAATGTTCTATTTCAAACATTTAAAGAGATATACACACTTTGATAATGTGTATTTGATGTATCTACGTGTATTCTACAGGAATATTAATTACACGTACATTTCCTGGCCAACGTGTAACTTCACGTACATAGTCACGATTGGCGATTCGTTTTGCAAACTTATCGTATGTCATGTTCTATGCAAATAAAGTTAACACGTAGACCAACGTAGCTGCTGCAACGTAGCATATATACCACGTATTAGCAAACGGAGAGGACGAATTGATTTTCTTCATATATTTTGATTTATTGATGAATAATCAAGCAAAAACAGCACGTGTTTCACAACAAATGCTGCACTATTATCACGATGGTAAATTATGAAAGTAAACCAATTATTATGGCTGGTTGAGTTAAGCTTCTATCGATAATGTGTTAATAAAAAACGAGGGGGTGCCCTTTCGAGCAACACCCCCGTCTGTTAACACAGTGTTGCGCTTGCCTTTATGTTATCTTCCCAACAATAGGTGAAGTTTCACAGCACACTGAGGCTACTTACAAATGCCTTCCATTTGCTTTCACTAATTCCAAACATGCACACGCATCTCTGCTTATGTGCATATCCCATATCATCGACGCAACTCAATGACTACAGGCCCACATCGTGGGAGGAAACAACGCTTGATTTCGTATGTTGCATCAGAATGCCAAGCGGAACATTCATATACGACCACACTTGAGAGGAGTGTGATTAGCCTGACTCATTGCCGCTAGTCTAATGCATTGGCTTAATGCAATTCCGATTTCCCCTCGGAATAACAAGGTTTTGAGCGTTGCAGTTTATCTTACGCACAACTTGATTGTTTTTTCGTTTTCAAGTGGTCTTACAACGTTGCTTACAATCAAACTACCACTTTACATCTGCAGTTGCGCGAAACTGAACAGACGCTATTCAGTACACGAAACATGCTACTCAGACAGACAAGCCTGCGCATTACGACGTGTACCATTTACCCACCTATGCCTTACTTATGGGCTGTCGTGTACATCGGGGTGCTATTACTGCTCGGTACTCGACGTGGGATTTTAATATAATAGCCACATTAATGCAGTTTTTATTAAATTGTTAATATGAATTATCTTATTATTATCCGTCCCTTAATAGAAGACGAAGTTTGGGTGTTGAAACAGGGGAAATGGTGCAGACAACCTTAACTATATTATAGTCTTAGTTGTACTGCACACATAGTTGTACTCATTCGTTGAATGCATCCACAAGTTCTTGTAGCAGCGGCATGATATCTTCATTGAGCATGTTGCCGTCAATAGAATTGTATTCAATGACAGGTTTTCCATTCTCATCGAGCACATTTACCCAATCCCCTTTGCCAGATTCATCAACTTCTTTGTACTCTTGCTTGACATGTTTTGCACTGTCTAGAGCATCGGATAGACGAATGTGAGCTTTCATAACCTTTGCTACTAGATATGAACTTATATTAATTACCTCAACATCTGCGTTCATTTTAACTGTCGAAACTTGAATCTTTTTCATAATAGTGTATATTTATTGATTAAACATGTTACGCTATATATTAATAGAAGTAAATTTCCCTATGAATGTGAGGAAGTCAAGACCTACAGGCTGGCTGAGAGTCTTTCGACTCTCTGCCAACTTTTAGAACGGAACATTACTTTTTGGTTTTTGTTCCGTATTCTCGGGTGTCGTTTCGGGTGCTATTGTATCCGTTTTTGATTTTTCGGTTACTACATCACCATTTTCAATCTGGTTTGCTAATTGTGACGCAAGTATATTTTTTATCCTTTCGTCGTCGTCTGCAAAACCACTTGAGAGATACGACCTTTCGCGTATTGCTGTATCTGTTTCAGCATCATAAACTACTGAATAATCGGATAGTTCGTTAATTGCGAAAGTGTGGCAAGTGAAGAGCGACACATTGCCGATAGAAGCGAAAAACTCTTTTACCCTTACCACAAGCGCGTCTTGTGTTGCATCATCAAAACCGCCCTCGGGTGTATCAAATGGTGTCGGCAATATATCCGAGCCGTTAAACAAATTAGATACGTTAAACTGTCTTTTTGTTCGCTGTAAGAACGCTTTTTGCGCGTCTGACAATTTCGCGTATTTTGCTTTTTGCTCTTCGGTTAATGTTTCGTCTACATCGAAAGATACCACAACTCTTACTAATGTTCTCCAGTTACCGCGTGCGTCTTGCTCGCGGTTAATCTCTTTCAGTGTGTCGTTAATTTCCACGCTAACAATTTTAGCTAAATCCTGTAATTTTCGCATAACTTTGAAACTTGAATAAATGAAACTTTATGTGGGGGGACTTTCCCACCCAACAACATATATGGGGGATTTAAATTTGCTCCTTCTCGTTTCCACACTTATATAATAAAAATTTTTAAAAAAGTTTCTCTTCTCTGCACTCACACAATCCCCGTTTTCCGATACAAAAAATTTTAAAAAATTATAAAAAAAGCCTCAGAGATTTCTCTCCAAGGCTTATATATTATAGGTACGTGTACCTTATTTATTATTTTCCAATTCTGTGTGTAAATAATCGATTAATTCACGATACCCGGTGAATGTGTTATTATCTGTCCAAATTTTATCAAATCCTGTAGTCCACATTGCGGGTATTTCTCTCCCTTCTATATGTAATTTGCCAGTATATATGTAACTATTCATTTTTCACATCTGCCATCTAATCCACAATGCGAATACTGTTCGTTATCACTGTCTTCTAACACTTCCATCTCAACTGGCTCGATATCATTCATAATTTTCATCATTTAAATGTGGAGATTTAGGAGCTTCTTTGTATTCGATGTTTCTATTACGAATTCTTCTAAATATTCTCCTACGCTCTCTATTTATACGTTGAATATCTAAATATTCTTCTCTATTTATTGGATATATTTCCGCATCATTTGGATATATACACAATTGATTTTGTATATATTGTTTTATATCAAATCCAACTTCTGCAGCAAGTACTCTGAAAGATGTAATTCTTGCTCCATTTTTAAGAACAAAATACTTGTAATCAGTTAGAACTTCCGCCTCTATATCGTTCATCGCTTCCTAAATATTATTTTAAATAATAGTTTTATGAATTTCAACACGAAATCTATTGGATTAGGCCTTGTGGTATGTTCTGGTTGATTGTATTCGGTGTTGTTTTCCTCCCAAGGAACCACAATATCTCCTGATTCTACGCTAGGTTCTTCCAAAACCACTTCCTCACTCTCTTCTATAGGTTCTGGTATTGCTTCTTCTTGTGTTTCTGCTAATAGTTGTTCTAATTCATCTTTTACATTAAAACAAGGGCATATTTTCTTCCATTTGCGGCTATCTGGTCCCCAAATGTCTCTATGACCCATTATTTCAGCGTCTGGGTAGCGCGAGTGTAAGTCTTTTAATATGGTAGATAAAGCCTGTTTTTGGGCATCTGTGCGGTTATCTGTAGCTCTTCCTTGCTTATCAACCCCTCCAATGTAGCATACATTGATTGAGGTGCTATTGTATCCTGCAACGCCATTTGAAGGCTTATCTTCTGGTTGTAATTGGATGATTTCTCCATCTGGTTTTATTATATAGTGATATCCTGGGTCCTTCCACTTGTTGTGTGTTTTCCAATATTTTTGTATCTCTTGTACTGTCTGGGTTTGTGGACCTGCTGTGCAATGTACGAATATACGTTTAATCTGTCTCATCAAAGAATTTAATTAAGGTTTCACGTTTTTTCTCGTCCTTTATTGGTTCTAATATGTAGTCCCAGCTACAAGCTAAGTCCTTTCTACGAATTATCTCCTGTTTATCGTCTTCAGTAAGGTCAAATTCGTCATTATCGGCGCTTATGATTGATACGTATACAAATGCTTGTAGATCATTCATCTGTTTCATCTTTAATCTCCTCTATCGGTTCTACATATACATCCATGTCGTCATTATCCTCTTGTTTCACCTCAGCTTTTAAGTCTTCCATAGCCTCTTTTATCTGCTCTTCTGTTGACTTTATACGAGCTTTATATTCGTTCGGGTGGATGATGTAATAGTTAAAAATATACCTCTGCAAATTAGTAATATACGTACGTAATACAGAAGCCGTATGTTTCTCATTTTCAGGCAGTTGACGCAGTTTTTCCTGGTATTCGTTAAGGCGTTTTTCAGCCTCTTCTACGCTTAATTGACTTGTGTCACCTGCTTCACGTAGTAAATTACCGTCAATATCGTATATGTTAGAATTATTCGTCATAATA
>Ga0247611_10005474_pt1 | contig 16763 bp, 11 predicted proteins | sample 177DNAGHGhighgp2_FD_192422 | JGI IMG/M metagenome (GOLD analysis project Ga0247611, IMG submission 192422) | Sheep rumen microbial communities from Palmerston North, Manawatu-Wanganui, New Zealand - 1770 DNA GHGhigh gp2 | ecosystem: Host-associated > Mammals > Digestive system > Stomach > Rumen... | reverse complement strand
GTGTCGTGATACCAGATGCCGGACTCGGAGTCGCGATAGCTGTCGATGTTGACGGACGATTCGTAGATGTGGGAGATTTTCTTTGAGGGGTTGTAGACGCCTTCTTTCTCGGAGCAGGAGGCGAAGAGGCCCGCCACGGCTGCGGCGGCAAGGGTCAATGCGATGGTTTTCTTCATTGTTGTGGTGTTTGTTTGTTGTTTGTTTTGGGGGTTCGCTGTGTTGATGGTGCGCATGAGTGGCGGCGGAACCCAGTGGCTGCCCGGCTCATGGGTGTTTGTATTTATATAAACGCAGGGAGGGGTGATTTATTACAGTGCTGAGTGTTAAAAAAAACAAACGCTCGCTGGCGCTGGCCTTGAGGCGGCGACGGCGGAGGGTGGAAAATATAATGCTATAGCATACAATGTATTAAAAAGGCGGTTGAAGTTTTAACTTTTCGCATTGGAGTTTTCTTTGTATCTTTGAAAATTATTTTGTGACACTTTTCTGTTGGAATAAACTAACAAACAAATACATAGATTGCACTTATGAAAATATTAGTTCTGAATTGCGGCAGCTCGTCAATCAAATATCAGCTGGTTGACATGGCAAACAATGCCGAAGTGATGGCCAAAGGCCTTTTGGAGCGTATCGGATTGGAAATGGGCGAGTTTACTCACAAGTATCACGGCGAGAAGCACTATGAGCAGCTTCCCATCCCCGACCACACGGCGGGCATCAAGATTGTGCTGAAGGCACTTGTGGACCCGCAAATGGGTGTCATCAAGGACTTTTCGGAGATTGGAGCCGTAGGCAACCGCATCGCCCATGGCGGCGAGGCGTTCGACAAGAGTGTGGTGGTGACCGACGAGGTGATTGAGACCATCAAGTCGCTCACCCATCTGGCTCCGCTGCACACCCCCGGCAATCTGGCCGGTATTTACGCCATGCGCGAGGTGCTGCCCGGCGTGCCGCAGGTGGCGGTGTTCGACACGGCTTTCCACAGCACACTGCCCCCCAAGAGCTACCTTTACGGCCTGCCCTACGAGTATTATGAGAAATACGGTGTGCGCCGCTACGGCTTCCACGGCACGAGCCACAAGTTTGTGGCCGAGAAGGCCGCCAAGATGATTGGCAAGGATTGGAAGGAGCTGAACATCATCAGCTGCCACCTGGGCAGCGGAGCCTCCATCTGCGCCATCAAGCAGGGCAAGAGTTTCGACACCACGATGGGCATGACCCCGCTGGAGGGCCTCATCATGGGTTCGCGCCCCGGCGATGTGGACCCCGGCGTCATCGAGTTCATCATCAAGAAGGAGATTACCGAGAACGGGAAGGACTGGAAGGACATCACCAAAATCTTGAACAAGCAGAGCGGCTTGGTGGGCATCAGTGGCGGCAAACAGGACATGCGCGACATCCGCGCGGGCCGCGACGCCGGCGATGAGCGCTGCACCTACGCTTTCGATATGTTCGCCCAGCGCGTGAAACGCTACATCGGTGGCTATATGGCCGAGATGGGCGGCTGCGACCTGCTGCTGTTCACCGGCGGCATCGGCGAGAACGCTTGGTTTATGCGCCGTCCCATACTGGAGGGACTGGAGTGCCTGGGCATCGATGTTGATTTCTCGAAGAACGACAACGTGATGGGCGAGGACATTATCCTCAGCACCCCCAAGTCGAAGATGGCTGTGGTGGTGGTGACTACCGACGAGGAGTTTGTCATTGCCAGCGACACTTACAACCTGGTGAAATAATAGTTTCCGATAAGCCGCAAAGGGTTTCCCGCCTCGGTGTGGAAACCCTTTGTACTAATACCTCCACGTATGGAAACACCACCCAGTGTGCCCGAACCCGAGAAGATGGACCTGACGAGAGGCCTGTGGAAGAACTTGCTGTATACCTTCCTCGGCACCACCATTTCCATCATCCTCACTTTCGGCACAAGCCAGTTGCTGCAGATGCACCGCCAGGCCCAGGACCGGAAGATGTCGGCCTTGATGGTGATGGGGAACATAGAGCGGTTTGCCCGCTCGCTGGACGCTGTGGGCGAGGCACTGGCTTGGCGCGACACGCTGGCCACCATCCTGCTGTCTATACCCGTGGACTCGCTCGACACCCCGGCCAACCAGGCTTATACCGATAATGCGTTCCTCGCCACGGCGGCCACGGTGCTGAGCTACGACAAGACGGCGGAGAAGATATTCTCCAACTCGATAGAGACCTGGAAAAACATGGGTAACTTCCAGTTCATCGACAATGTGGGCGAATGTTTCAGCTCGATGGCTGCGATAGAGACGGACTATGGCGAGTATATCAACCGGCTGAAGGAGGCACAGCTGAAGGTGGTGCTGCATCCGGACGACTATCCGGGTGGGAACCGCCAGACCAAATGCCTGCGCGACGGGGACTTCCGCCAGGCTATAGCCACGCTGCATGTGCGCTCGGGCTACTATCGCTATCTGGCAGCCTATATCAGGTATAAGAACCGAATCAATATGGAGCTGATAGGCATCGGCGAGGAGGAGGTGATGGCGTTTGTGGACCAAAAGAGAGAGGTGAAGCCTGACGGCCTCCCCGAACCTTACCAACAGGACTACGCAACCCCAGCAGTCGACCCCAACGGCATCGAGGACATAACAGCCTGGGTAGAAAGCCGCCATGTGTGACGGAGAGACAAGGAATCCTCTCAGTAAAAACCATAGCGGCTGGACAGCGCATCCCCTTGAGGGCAAAGAGGTTGATAATTGTCAACTGCTGGGATTGGTCCGGGGGAGGGACGGAGCAGCGGCTAAGGAAACTTTGCTTCGGGAGAATCCGTGGATAGTGGAGGTGGGATTTGACCCAGACGCGATAAGGTGGTATGAGGTGGTTCATCATCATTAATCTCATCGCAGATCAGGCGGCAGAAGGCTGCTGCATGGAGGGAGAATCGAGGGAAACAGAAAGCAAATTTTTAATACGACGCTAATATGGAACAGGAACCTATTTTGAACGAACACAACAAGCAGGAGTATCCGCCGATGCACACGGCTGAGCATATCCTGAATCAGACGATGGTGCGGATGTTTGGATGCCCGCGGTCGAGGAATGCACATATCGAGCGGAAGAAGAGCAAGTGCGACTATCTGCTGCCCTCGGCCCCGACGGCGGAGCAGGTGCAGGAGATTGAGGACCGCGTGAACGAGGTGATAGGGCGACAGGTAGAGGTGACGGTGGAGTACGCCACACGCGACAAGCTGCCCGAAGGGGTGGACCTGAGCAAGTTGCCCGCCGACGCCTCGGAGACGCTAAGGCTGGTGAGGGTGGGCGACTACGACATCTGCGCCTGCGCCGGGGACCATGTGAAGAACACGCGGGAGATTCCCCGATTCAAAATCATCAGTCACGACTTCAACGATGGTACTTGGCGGGTGCGGTTCAAGCTGGTGGAAGAATAAGAACGAGTTTTGGGCCTGAGGAGTGCGGTTATTCAAAAAAAAGTTGTATCTTTGCCAAAAAAATAAAGCGGCTTTGCGCCAATAATACTATGAAGAAGAAGAGTTTACGCCTAAGGGGGCTGGCCTGTTTCCTCCTTGTTGCCTTTGCGGGGGCACTGTTGACAGGCTGCAAGAACGAAGTGCCGGAGGCACCGGCCACGGTTGCAGGATTTGCCAGTTTGGAAGACCTGGAGGGTCATTCCGTGGCAGTGATCAACAGCAGCACAAGTGATGTGTTGCTCAGCGACACGCACAATTTCTCAAATCTGGATCTCATCCGTTGCGCTACGCCCACGGAACTATTCAAACTGGTGAAAGATGGGACAGCCGACTGCGCCATCATAGACACGGTGGTGCTTTCGACCCTCGGCATGGCCAACCATGGCATGGCCGTGGATTTCAACCTGCCGGGAGGTTTTGACGTGGCTGTGGCTTTCAACATGCAGGATGAAAAGCTTTGCCACAGTTTCAACGACTTTCTGGTACAGATAAAGTCTGACGGCACGTTGGACGACATGTTTGCCCGCTGGTGCACGGAGCGGATAGACACGGTGCAGATGCCCGTGATGGCCGAGCTGGAGGGGCTGAAGGGTCACCCGATAGAGGTGGCAACACTGAGCGACAATGCTCCTTTCAGCTTTTATAAGGACAACATGTGGACGGGGTTAGAGGTGGAAATGATGATGCGGTTCAGCATTTTCGTGAAACGTCCGGTGCACTTCAGCGGCTACAGGTTCGACGAAGTGATAGACGTTCTTCGCAACCGGAAGGCCGACGCTGCGGCAGCCAATCTGTTCATCACACCTGAGCGCTCGGACCAAGTGCTTTTCTCTCACCCCTACTATCTTTGCAAAACAAGCTGTTTCTCGCCAGCGGCCCATTAGCAGTGGGTTCGCTGCCAGTCGGCCACTAACTCTGCTATGACAGAGCGGCCGACAGCATTGGGGTGCATGCCATCGGGGGCGTAGCAGTCGTCGAGATAGTGGTGTTGCAGGAAGGCGGGGTTGATATCGATGACGGGAAGCTGAAACTGGGCCCCGAGGCTTTGGATTTCGTCATTATACTTCTCATTCCACTGGTTGAGGGCACATGCGTCGTCGCCCAGCCAATGGAGGATGGCTTGACGGTCGAGATTGCGGCAGACGAGGTAGAAATAACGCTGAGGCAGGAGTGTGGGGAGGGTGAGCAATGCCACGTTGGCCCCTTTGGCGCGGGCCTTGGCAATGGCAGTGGTAAAGAACTCGCGGAACTGCCCAAAACTGAGCAACGGGAGATGGTCGATGTCGGGATGGGCTGCCACGGTAGGCCAGTCGAACTGACAATAATTGCCCCCATATTGCAGCACCACGAGATCCCCTGGACGGGTGTTTTTCAACATGCGGTCGAGCCAACGGTTGTGTCGGCCGGAATGGGTGCCGATGCGCAATATGATGGTTTTGGGGGCTTGCTGTTTTTCTTCGTTGGCCTGGGCGGCGCTGCCCTTGGCAACTGAGTTACGGCCGCTGCCAGTGGTTGACTGTATCATTCTCGACAGGATGCTGTGATTCATAGTGTGCTCGATGTATCTAAAAAAAATGTTCGTTCTATCATTAAGCTTGGCCGGGGTGAAGACAGGCCGTCTGAACCTATGCTTTCACCGTGCTTGCCATTAAATACGAGTGCAAAGATACGCGAAGTCGGGGGAGTGACAAAATAAACGTGACACGAGGCAAAAAAAGGGACGAAAGGCGGCATTATGGGGTGTTTCGGGGATAAAAAGCCACTTAATTGGTCTTAAAAAGAAATTTCGTCCCTCACTTTTGGTGCCGAAATGGGACGAAAAAAAGGGGCCGAAATGCCCTCTGGAACCATTTTTGACCAAGGAATCGATACCTCGTTCTCTCGACGTCTTCAGTCGAAAAAGCATATATCAAAAAAAAGTAGTACCTTTGCAGTGCCAAAAAACGATGAAAGAAATATGTCCAGGGCTTTATTCATCCTTTTGATGTTGATGATTCCGACCTTCGTGTGGGGGCAGACGGAGCATCTTTACCTGAAAGGGACGGTCAAGTGCAAGGGGAAAGGAGTGCCTTACGCCTCATTGCAGGTCAAGGGCACTTCGATAGGGGTGTCGTGCAACGATGCTGGTGAATACCTGTTCAAGGTGCCGATGGCCCATGCTGACGACACGGTGGCGATACGGTCGGTGGGATATGAGCAGACCGAAGTGACCGTGGCAAAGCTGCGAAAGAACGGCAATGTGGAGCTAAAGTCCAGCATTGTAACGCTGAAAGAAGTGAAAATAAGCACATTCCGCTCGGCATTGGATTTGCTGAAGATTGCGTTGCTGAAAGTGAAGAAGAATTATCATCAGGATGTGACCTACTCGACTTTTTATTATCGCGACTGGCGGGCCGTGAACGGGGAGCTGTTCCTCTTCGACGAGGCGATAATGAGGGCATCCCGTCCGGGCTATTCGTCCTTCGACAACAAGAGAACCTACCAGTTCGACTATGACGAGCGCGAACTGGAAGACAACTACAGGATACTGCTGAAACACCGCCTGCTGGTGTATGACCGAGGGCTGGTGCTGCGAGAGACGGGAAACCAGTTTGGCACAGCTGAGATGATGGAGTATTCGGATAATGAGTTTTTCTTTGACCCAGTGTACACGCCCAATGCCACCCATCTTTTCCGCGACAATCGCCTGTCATACAACAGCTATTCCACTCTCATGGAGTTTGAAGATAACGGGGAGAGATATTATCTGGTGAGGGCACGGACGGACAACGGAATGCGGTGCGAGTATGTGATACGCAGGAGAGACCATGCCATTGTGAAAATCACAACGGTGAAATCCCATGGCAAGATGCATCGGTCGCCAAACAAAGAATGGGTGAATGTGTGGTATAACATGATGGTGACTGACACAGACTCGTCGATATTTGAATATGACGAGAGAGAGGGGCACCTAACCCTCACCCGCTATTATAATTACACGGCGTTCCGTTTGCTGAAGTTTCACCGGAACAAGACAGAGATGCAGCAGAGTTGGCAGTTATGCAAGGACTGGGTGCTGACGGACTTCACCCTTGAGAAACCGACGGACACGGTGGGCGACACACTGGACATGCACGCAATGGAATTGGGGTGGATGTTTAAGGTGAGCGACTACACCTCCGACTATTGGGGGAAATATAACAGTGTGGCTGTGGACACACTGCCGCTGAGGCTGCTGGATGAGAAGCTGAGGAAAGCCTACCGAAAGGAGAATAAATAGATTCCCTCTGCATGGAGTACTGATGTGTGCGGGCCATGTTTGGCTCAGGACATCTTTGAATTAGAGTGCCTATAAGTTGACTCAACAATGGTGATGGGCACAGTGGTCAATCTGCCCACCGACCAGTCTGAGCCGTATTTGCCAAGTGCAGTCCCTACAGGGCGAAATGGCGAAAGGACTCATCGGAGGATATGGAACGTGTCAGCAGGTGCAACGAGCGGGTGGAGGCAGTGCTATCGCCCCGCAATGAGGACTTACGGAAACTGAAAAGAAGGCAGTCTGTATTTCGTCAGCAGCACATTAGTGCGTAATGCCGTCGCACCCTGTCGGATACTATCTCGAACATCACGGTATTGAAGGTGCATGCCGTCGTCTGAATAAAAATCCTCACGATATTGGTATTAGTGGAACAACGGGGTGATTGCACTGACGGGCATTTGATATTGTGCCGAGAGACTGAGGATTTCTTCATTATCTTGTTCGTTCCAACAGCTGAGGAAGCAAACGTCGACAGCACTCCTTTGTTTCAGGTTGTCGCGATTGTGAAGACTGGAGATAACTTTTTTTAAAGGGTCCCTTATAAAAAAAAGATAAAATATGGGGAAAAAGTTGTATTTTTGCAGTCTGGAAAAACATTCCTAATTACAACAGGATATGAAGAAGATTGTTGCCTCCCTACTGCTGCTTTTGCCCGCCTTGGTGTGGGGGCAGACGGATTATGTACTTCTCAAAGGGCATGTGGTCTGCAAAGGAAAGGGCGTCCCCTATGCCACCCTGCAACTGAAAGGGACTTCGAAAGGGGTCACTTGCAACAATGCGGGTGAATATATGATGAAAGTGCCCATCGAACACCTGAACGACACATTGATGATACGCTCAGTGGGCTACCTGCCCAAGGAGGAGGCAGTGGAGAGATTGAGCAGCACCCACAAGATAGAACTTACGGAAAGCCTGGTAGTGCTGAAGGAGGTGAAGGTGTCCGACTTTAAATCGGGACGGAGCTTGTTGAAAGCGGCGATTGCAAAAATACCCCAAAACTATCACCAAGAGGCATCCCAGTCCACCTACTTCTACCGCGACTGGCGTGCAGTGGACGGAGAGTTGTTCCTCTTTGACGAAGCGGTGATGCTGCTGGACCGCATAGGCTATGCCCACTTCGACGACAAGAAGGCCTTCCGCTTCAGCACCGATGAGCGTGAGCTGGAGTCGGACTATAAGACCTTGCTCAAACACCGCTTGCTGGTCTATGACCGCAACTTGGTCAAAGAGAAAACGGGCTTGGAAAGCGGGGCCAACAGAATGCTGGAATATGCCGACAACGAGGAGTTTTTCGACCCCGTCTACACACCCCAAGCCAATTACCTGCTGGCCGACCAAGTGTTGAAACGCATCCGCTTTGCCACAATCAAGGAATTTGAGGCGGGTGGCGAGGCTTTCTATCAGCTGCGTTTCGATATCCCGATGAATTCCATGCGGGGCGAATATATCATCCGCAAGAGCGATTTGGCCATCGTGAAAATCGTATCAGCAAGGGCCCCCAAGAGCCGACGGCCAAAGGCTGAGGAGGTGTGGACTAACATCTTCTACAACCGCCTAACTTTCGAAGTGGACTCGTCATTATGGAACTACGACGTGCGCGACGGGCATTACACCTTGACACGCTATTACAATTACAGGATCTACCGTCTCGATGCGCAGAAAAGAAATCATGTGGACAAGACCCTGAGCTGGCAACTGTGTACCGACTGGGTGCTGACCGACTTCACCAAGCAGCGTTCCTCCATCCACCAAGGCGACACGCTGGGCACCGAACCCATGCCCATAAGGGCAGCCTTCGGCGGAAGCCACTACAACGCCGACTACTGGGGTCAATACAACAGCGTAGTCATAGACACACTCCCACTGCGCCTGTTACAAGAAAAACTTAATAAAACTCATTCCAATGAAAAACCATAGAATCATCACCATCGTTGTCGCATTGCTGGCATTCATCCCCGTACTTGCACAGCAGCCGGAGTATCAGGACACCGTAGCCGTATACGGCGCTATCTCGAACCACAGCACCGGGAAGCCCGAACCCTACTGCACCATCCAATTCCTCGACCAAGACCGATTGGTGGCCGGTACCCTGTGCGACGAAGAGGGATTCTTCTCGGTGGACGCCCTGCCCACAGGTTCCTACACATTGAAAGTGATGCTGAGCGGATTGACATTGTACAAACAAGACCTCCTCATCGACGAGACAGCCAATCTCAACATCTCAGTCATTACCGACAGTGTCACCATCCGCATGCTGCCCGAAATCCATGTGGCCGACGCCGTACCCACTCATCAGCTACAGGAACAAGAACTCCTCATCACCTCGCCCAGAGATCCCCGCCTGTGGCATTTCAAATACCGCTGGTGGGTGCCGGGGCCCAAGCCCGTGCCACACGAGGCAAAGCTCGACCTCTCACGTTTATACGACTAATAAAGTAAGCACAAGCCATCCCTTGGCGAAACAACCTGCTTGACGATTATCCGCTTATGCCCTCAATACACCTCCTCGAGGCATTATCCTAATGCCCCTACACAAATGGAGTGCAGCCCAACGGACAAGAACCCTCCCCTCAGCCACCCCCACTTGGCCATCATGCCCATAGCGGACAATCAATGATGATTTTATCATCCCATCATGCAATTTTTTTTCACAGCGACATACTAAAAGTGAAAAAAACACGTAGAAAAAACTTGCTGATTGCAAAAAAATATGTATTTTTGCATTTTGAAAATAATAGAAACTAAAACGAACACTATCGAGAAAAGACTTATCAGTTCAACAAATTAAACAGCGATAAGAATGATAGACGCATCACTTACCACGCTCCCCGACAACGAGCTGATACAGGGTTATAGAGATGGCAATGCCACCTGTTTCGATGTCCTCCTTGCCCGCTACCAGGCAAAGGTTTATGGCTACATTTTCTCGGTCGTCAAAGACAAAGATGTGGCCGACGACATCTTTCAGGACACTTTCTTCAAGGTAGTGGCCACCATCAACGGCGGCGCCTACAAAGACGAGAACAAATTCATCCATTGGGTCATGCGCATAGCCCACAACCTCATTGTGGACTACTTCCGCCGCAACAGCAAGATGCCCATTGTGCCCAATCGTCCCGACTACGACATCGTCGACACACTCCAACTCCACGACGACAACGTCGAGCAGAGCATCATGCGCCAACAAACCAGCAGCAACATCCGCAAACTGGTCAAAATGCTGCCCCCCGAACAACGCCGCGTCGTCATACTCCGCCACTATGGCAAATGCGACTTCAAGGACATTGCCGCACGCACCGGTGTCAGCATCAACACCGCCTTGGGACGTATGCGCTACGCCATCATCAACCTCCGCCGTCTGGCCGAGGAACACAACATGTTCGTCGAACTCTAAACCCCACCCCAACACCAGGGGCGACAGAACGGCTGCTGACGTAAGTCTGCACACCAGTGTGTCATGGCTAAATAAGACAGCGTAGAAGCAAGATTAAATGTTAATTAACATTCTGCCATACAATATTCGCATTAGTTTTGAGTTACTATGGGTGAAATTTCAATCAAAAAGATAGACATTAACCCATTGTTCAACTTAATTTGGCGCGTATGATGCAGGACTACGAATTCAACCACAGCACAAATACATCCTTTGAAACTGTAGGCACACCCGTACAACCGTCACCCGAAGTTGTACAAAACATACTCCAATTCGCACGGTGTTTTCAAAACATCCGCATGGGAGATGTGAAAATAAAAGTTTATCTCAATTAGTAAAAAGAAAAGCCCGACGCAATGTCGGGCTTTTTTTTTGAGCTACTGGATGTTCAGCCGCTGATAGTATTTCATCCACAAGGCTGGAAGTTCCCCTTTCAGCGCTTGCAGGTAGTCGCCATACGTGCACGGCAGCATCAGCTGGGTGGAATAAATCTCTTGCAGCTCGCTGTTGTCGCATGGCACTTGCACCCACCACCTATCACTCAGTTTGCTTTTAAAGAAGTTCATGTCTATCTCCGGCTCCTCCATCTTCACTATAAACCGTTTGCAATTCTCGGGGAAAAGCAACGGGTTGTCGTGCTGGCGCAGATAGTAACCCTCAATGAAATACCACAGTCCCTGCGCCACCATGTGGGCTGTCTGGCCACGGTTGTCGAATTGGGGGTTTACCTCAAAGAGACCTAAGCAGCGGGTTTTGGCACTCATGCCCGCAAAACGCATCATCTGGCAGAACTCTTCGCCATAGAATCCATGGGGAGAGGGGTCCAGATTGCCTGGAGCGTCACTTTGCCGCACCGCTCCAAGGTCCACACTGACGAGGTCGGAGTTTCGAATCAGGGCTTCGGCGCGCGACATGTCCTGCTGCACCTCCCCCACTCTATAGGCGTCGAACTTCAGTTCTTCCATGAGCCTGACGCTTTCGCTCCCCACAAAGTGGGTCTGATAGCCTATGTTAGCATTAAAAAACAGGTAGTTGGGGTTCTGCATGATGATATTTCGCAGCCATGTGCGCGAAGTGATATCATCATTGTGATCCAGGTCGAAACGCGAGTCGATAGAGGCGATGTTGATAATCTGGTTCAGGTTCTCAAAGCCCTTGTAGGCTGCGAACGTCAGGTCCTGGCTACCACCCAGAAGAATGAGTGTGCTGCCACGCCTCACCACCTCGGCCAATACTTCAGCCACGGCATAATAGGTGTCTTCAGCGGTCTGCCCAAGTATTATGTTTCCAAGGTCTACGATGGCGGTGTCGGGATGGGGGACGGCCAGCCTGTAAAGGTAGCGGCGAATCTCATTGGGAGCATCTGCACATCCCGCGTTGTTTTCGGCCCCGCGGTCTTCTCCCACCCCCAGCATCACCAATCCATTGTCCGGGATTTCGGGGAGCTCCTCTTCGGGCGTGTGAGTCTCAATGCATGAACCCAATGTTATGGAAAACTCGCTGGGATAGTATCCCAGCGAGTTTGGCTGTACAGGAGACAAATAATGGTCTAACATATCAGAAAGCTTGGCGGACCACATCGCCGTGGTCGTTGACAATCATCTTATAGAACCATTGGGGGTATTCGGGCTGCATGGGGAAGGCGGCGTTGCCAGTCTCGGTGCGTTCAAACTTGCCGTCTTTCTCCTTCTTGATGTTGCCGTCGATATATTTGACAAGGAGATAGCGGTCAAGTTTGTTCCACGTCTTCATCATGCGCTCAGCCATACGGTTGGAGAAATCGTTGAGCTGGTGAGTCAGTGCCTCGTCGTTGTCGGCAAACTGACCGGCCTTGCCGTCAAAGCGGTTCACCTCTTTGATAAAATTGGTCTCCAGCTGTTTCTGTTCCTTCTGGAGGTCCACAATCATGTCGCTGTAGCGGCTGTAGACAAAGTTGGTCACACGGTTGAACAGCCAGAAAGCAGACGTCTCGCTATAGGTGAGCATGTCGCCATTACCCTCGCGGAAACATTCGGGGATTTTCGTAATACCACAATACATGGGGCAGTAGACGGTGCTGTAGGTGTCGTCCACACCAAACCAGAGGATGCCACCCACTTTGGCAGGGAGCCAGCTGCGACACTGGGCCACAAAACTGAAACCAGTCTGCTGGGTCGAAGTAGCGCGCTCGTGCACATACTTCTGGCCGTCGACCTCAAAGCCCATCGGACGCCAGCGGTAGGGGCAGGCAAAGGGACCGGCACCCATATCCTTGCTCATATCCATGGCCGTGCCCTCATAATGGTCGCGCATCAGGTTCATCACCTCTTGCACATCCACCTTGTGGGCAGGCTTAATCCAAAGGGGCATACGCTCGGCCTTGGGGTCGCCCATGGCATATTTCTCATACTTGCGAGCCTCGGGGTTCACACGGTGGAACATGGCATACACACGGGCATCGCAGCCGCGGATGCCGCTGAACGTGAGGGGAGCGTAAGTGTCGCAGAAGGAAAACTCTTCATCTTTGCCGTTGAACCATCCGCAAGCACGGGCGTAGGTGATCACATCGGCGGAATAGACGCACTCAACCTCCGGCTCATAGATATAATCCATGTGATTGCTGCTGATCACGGTGTGCAGACCTTTGCCCTTGGTTTTCTTGAACTTCTTGCCCTCCAGGGGGAACTGGGTGATGCGGGCCTGGTTGGCATGACCGCTCACATAACCGTCGGGGATGCGGCGGGCCACCCAAACGGCTCCGTCCGTATACTTATATTTCAGCTTCTTGGCAACATCGGCCTTGACAGGGGCTGCACGCTTGCCGATAAGTTCGAGAATCCAAACTTCGTTGGGGTCGCAAATCGAGAAGCTCTCGCCTTCGCTGCAATAGCCATAGTCGGCCACCATCTTGGTCATCCAGTAGATGGCCTCGCGGGCGTTCTTGGCGCGTTGCAGGGTGACATAGATGAGCGAGCCATAGTCAATGCCTTTCACCTCACCTTTCCAGCATTCCTCGCGGCCGCCGTATGTGGTTTCGCCTATCGCCAGCTGGTGCTCGTTCATGTTGCCCACCACACTGTAGGTGTGGGCCACCTGTGGAATCTCGAACAGCTTGCGGCCGCTGTCCCAGTCCACCAGCATAAACATCGTGCCGGCAGGATAGTCGGCCGCCTTGCGGTAATACAGCTCGCCATACAGCGTGTGGCTGTCGGCGGCATACGTAATCATTGTGCTGCCATCCTTCGTGGCACCTTTCGTAAACAGGAAATTTGTGCAGGCATCAGCCGTCGGGGCGGCCAACATGCTCAGTGAGAACAGGCCTGCTGCAATAATGGAGTTGAGTTTTCTCATATTACTATAATTTATTGTACTATTCAATAATAATTCTTGATACACACTTAGAGACTGCAAAGATACAAAATATATTTAATCTAAGCAGAAAAAAACAATGGGAAAGGCACGGATTATGAACTCCAGCCCTGTTGCCAGCACCCGCCAGCAAGGCCTTAAACCCTAATCCTTAACCCTTTCCACCACTTATGGCTGGTAGGGGTAATGTCCCTGTGGCCTATGGCACAACCACCGTCGTATGCGGCGTGTTGGCGCGGAACTCGGGTGCGTAGACGCTGTGCAGCGTGCCGATGCCAGTGCTGAATGAGCCGTTGTGACGCACCCACAGGTCGTACTCCACATAGTAGTGACCCTCGGCCAGGCGGTCGATGTAGCAGTCGGTGCGGTCGTCGCGCACATCGACGTAGTAGCGCAGGCCGTCGTTCCATTGCCAGCCGCTCGAGGTGCTGACGGGTTCGAAAGCGGCGGCGCGCTGGTCGCGGAGCACCATGTTGTCCATATCGTGTTGGCAGTCGATGTCGATGTGAATGCGCACGCGGTCGCCAACGCGGAGTGTGCTTCCCTGCGTGAGGAGGGTGAGGCTTCCGTCGGGGTTCACACGGCTCAGGGTCTTGCGGAGCTTGATGCCTGTGCCATTATACTGGATGCTGTCAATGGGTGTGTCGTGGCTGTGGAACACCGCGCCCCAGGCGGGCAAAGGCGAGGTGGAGGCGAGCCGGAAGTGGAGCATGCATGGACTGCCGCTGTCGGGGCAGCCCGCTATTGAGGGGATGGCCTCACCGGTGCGATTCTCGATGCTGATGGTGTCGCCGTTCAGGGTCAGCCGGATGCGTTGTTGGTTGGATTTGTCGTCAGTCTGGACTTCGGGTCGCCGCATCAGGGCGCGGAGGGCGGCGGCGGTGGCCATGTCGGTGCGCCAGGCGGTGCCCTGCTTGGAGGTGAGCAGCCACTGCTGTATGCGGCTCACCGCCTCCCAGTCGTACAACACGTCGGCCATCACCTCCACCATCAGGGCGGCGGTTTCAATGGGGCGCTCATACCAGCCGTAGCCGCTCCTGTTGCTAGGCCAGTACATGCCCTTGTCGTCTTCCGTGCGGGCAGAGCCTTTGATTCGGTTGGCAAGGCGGCAGGCGTCGGCGGTGTCGCCCATGTGCAGCATCAGCAGGGCCAGCTGCCCTTGGGTGTGGAGGCTGGTGTAGTCCTTGTCACGCAGCTTGCACATGCGGTAGCAGAAGCGGTAGGCCTCCTGCGTGGCACTGTCGCACTGGTCGAGGGGCTTGACATCGAGGAACAGGCTGCGGGTGTAGAGCAGCGAAAGGCAGTCGTCGAACCACGGGAGGGAGCTGGTGCTCATCTTTTTGTCTGTGTCCACAAGGAGCTTGTCGAGATAGGCTATGGCTTTTTCTCGCAGACGGTCATAGCGGTCGTAACTGCCCTCGGTTTGGACAAAGGGTGGGTAGGTGGCTAAGCGTTGCAGTATGGTCTCGGTGACGTAGCGGCTGGCAGTCTTGCCACCGGGCATCCAGCTCCATCCTCCCGACGCCTGCTGTGCTTGCATCAGGCGGCGCAGGTCGGCCTTGCAGCGTGCTACGGCCTGCTTCTGCGCGTCGGGCAGGGTGTCGAGCTGCGCGGTGAGATGGTTGACATAAAGGCTGTTGGCCAAATATATATTGCCTGGCATGAGGAGGCGTTTGAAATGTGGCAGAGCATCTATGACGTATTGCAGGGGGTTGGCAGTGAAGGCGAGGGTGGTGCTGTCGCCCGGAGCCGGGGCAGGAAAGGCGATGTCGAAGGTGCGGACCACCTCCGTGCCGTCCGCACTGCCGGGAATATAAAGGAGGTGACTGGTGGTGATGCGCTCGCGGTTGGAGAGCACAGGCAGTGCGCCCTGCTCGCCATCGGCCCAGCCCGCCGCGCGGGCTAAGACCTTATAGGTGGCCGCGTGCCAGTCGGTGGGGACAGCCAGACGCATGGTGGCTATGCCGCTGCTGTGCGGGGCGAGGGTGAGGGAGGTGGAGTATTCGTGGTTGGAGCCTTTTTGCGTGCTGTCGGCATTGGCCATCCAGAAGCCCGTCATCACCTCTACTGTGCTGTCGGTGAGGTTCGACACTTTGGCGGGAATCACCACGGTGTCGCCCTGCCGCAGGAATCGGGGCATGAGGGGTTGCACCATTAGCTCGCGCTGCGAGTAGATGGTGCGGCCTATGGTGCCTATCTGGAAGCGGTCGCTCCAGGCAAAGCCTCGCAGTTGCCACTGGGTGAGGGCATCGGGAAGGGTAAACTGGACGCTCAAGCGGCCCTCTTGGTCGCTGCGCAGGGCGGGTTCGAAAAAGGCAAGGGTGCTGAGGTTTTTGCGCATGGCGGTGGGGTGGTCGCCTGCCATCGAGCCGAAATTAAAGATGGTGGGTATCTCGGCAATGGCCTCTTTGGGTACATTCACTCCCGTGCGTTTGCGCATCGTCGCCATGCCATCCTCGCCACGGGTAATACCAGCTACTGAGGCCACAAGATCCTCCATGCTGGTGCCCGGCATGTGCGAAATGTCGTCTGAGGTGAGGCGCATGCCGCTCTCGGGTGTTCCAATCTCGATGACGGGAATCTGTGAAGTACCTATGCGAGGTGATTTTGATTCCAATATTTGTACTTCTTGCAGAGTGGAGGCAGAGGGCCGCAACGGTACGGTCCATGTGGTGATTTGATCCGACCGGATTACTACCTGACAATAGTAGTCCCAGTATCCCACCACCGAAAACTTAATGTCGTACAGCCCGGCAGGAAGCCTTTTGAAAGAGAAATTCCCGTCCATATCGGCTGTGGTGCCCGCCACCCGATGGCCTTGTTGGCGCGCCACTATGTTGACAAAGGGCACTGGCTCCTGCGTTTTGGCATCCACCACCGTTCCTCGGAACAAGGCAGCTCTGTAGCTGTTCAGCAGACGGTCGTAGAATGTTTTCCTGTCCATCAGCGCGAACCCCAACTGCGGCTGGTCCCACTTGGAGATTGACATGATATGATACTTGTTTGCCATCGTCGACAGTCTGGTTTCTAATATGTCGTCATTTTGCGCGTAGGCGTTCTTTGTCCAAGGCCAGAAACCGGCATTGAAGCTGTTGTATTGCTCCAGCGAGCGGTCGTAGAGGCTCAGGCAGAGGTTGGCGGCCACTGCTGCGGAGTCGCCGTCGGCAATGCGGAAGGTCCACCGCTCCTGCGCGCCGGGTTGCAGGCGGTCGCGGAAGGTCTCGGT
>Ga0247611_10005473_pt1 | contig 16764 bp, 14 predicted proteins | sample 177DNAGHGhighgp2_FD_192422 | JGI IMG/M metagenome (GOLD analysis project Ga0247611, IMG submission 192422) | Sheep rumen microbial communities from Palmerston North, Manawatu-Wanganui, New Zealand - 1770 DNA GHGhigh gp2 | ecosystem: Host-associated > Mammals > Digestive system > Stomach > Rumen... | reverse complement strand
ATAAATTGATAATTAATAAAATAATTGTAACTACTAATAAACCAATAATAATATAATCCATATAATCTCCTTATGCTTTAACGATTCTATCACATATTTTACCTAATCCATATGCAACTAATAGTAGTAAAACTAGTTTAACTATTACATATGGATTATTAATCATATCTCCTAATGATGTGCCAATTGTACCATAGAAGTAGATCATGAATGGTTTTCCAATTATAGTTGCATAGTAGAATTTATTCTTATCTACATTAGCTAAACCAGCAGCTATATTAACTACAAATGCAGGTGTAAAAGGACAAGCCATTAAAATAATTAAACTTGATAATGATAAATTATCTATATAACTTATTATATCATTTATTTTATCTCTTGTTTTCTTTCTTAATTTATTTACTATCTTCTTTTCAAATTTATCTCTTAATATTTTATTAAATAAATGATAAGAAGTAATACAACCAAATACAGTAGCTGACCAACATATTAAGAATCCATATAAGCTACCATATGAATAAAAAATAGTTGATACAAATAATCCAAGTGGTGCACATGGAATTATTGAATCAAAGAAAATTACAGCAAATGAAAGAAAAATGCCATAAGCACCTATACCTAATAAAGAAGATTGTATTGCATTTCCTATAATTTGAATCTTTGTCATTTTAATCACTTCATTAATTATATAATAAATAAAAAAAATAATAAAGAACATATATTCTTTATTATTCATTAGTATCAGTTTGTAAAACAGCTAAGAAGGCTTCAGGTGGCATTTCTACTCTACCTATAGTCTTCATTTTCTTTTTACCTTCTTTTTGTTTTTCAAGTAGTTTCTTCTTACGAGAAATATCTCCACCATAACACTTAGCTAAGACATTCTTTCTCATTTGAGAAATATTATCTCTTGCAATTACATGAGTACCAATACTTGCTTGTAATGGAACAATAAATAATTGTCTAGGTATTATTTTCTTTAAAGATGCTATTATCTTTTTACCTCTTTCATAAGCAAAATCCTTATGAACAATCATTGATAAAGCATCTACTACTTCACCATTAATTAAGATATCCATCTTAACTAAATCTTGAGCTTTATATCCACATAACTCATAGTCAAATGATGCATATCCTTTAGTTGATGATTTTAATCTATCAAAGAAATCATAAACTATTTCTGATAATGGTATGTCGTAATGGATATTAACTCTTGTTTCATTTATATATTCAATATTTTTATAAATACCTCTTTTATCTTGGCATAATTCCATAATTGGGCCAATATACTCAGATGGTACAAATATAGATGTTTCTACAAATGGTTCTCTTATTTCTTTTATTTTTTCTTTAGTAGGCATCTTACTTGGAGAATCTATTATTAATTCTTCTCCACTAGTTGTTGTTACTTCATAAATAACTGATGGAGATGTAGCAATAATATCTAAATCAAATTCTCTTCTAAGTCTTTCTTCAATTACATCCATATGTAATAGACCTAAGAAGCCACATCTAAAGCCAAATCCTAAAGCTTCTGATGTTTCAGGTTCAAATGTTAAAGAAGCATCATTAAGTTTTAGTTTTTCTAAAGCTTCTTTTAATGCATTAAACTTATTAGGTTCTATAGGAAATATTCCTGAATAAACCATTGGTTTCATTGGCTTATATCCAGGTAATGCTTCTTTAGCTTCACTTCTTTTAACTGTAAGTGTATCACCAACACGTACAGTATCAATATTCTTAATAGAAGCATCTACCCAACCAACTTCACCAGGAGTTAATTCATCAACAACTTCTTTCGCAGGTTTAGATATACCAACAGATACAACATCATATTCGGCACCTGTTTCCATCATCTTAATTCTATCATTCTTCTTTATAGAACCAGAAAATACTCTAACTGATGCTACAACACCACGATATGAATCAAAGTATGAATCAAATACTAAAGCTTTTGTTTCTTTAGTATCAGGTTCTTTTGGTGCAGGAATTACTTCTACTATCTTATCTAATATTTCTTTAACTCCAACACCTGTCTTAGCAGAACATAATACTATATCTTCTTCTTTAAACCCTAATGTCTTAGTTAATTCTTCTATTCTTTTAGGAATATCTGCATTAGGTAAATCAATCTTATTAATAACAGGTATTATAGTAAGATCTGATTCTAATGCTAAATAAAAGTTAGCCAATGTTTGAGCTTCAATACCTTGAGCAGCATCTATTAAAAGTAAAGCACCTTCACATGCTGCTAAAGATCTAGATACTTCATAAGAGAAGTCTACATGACCTGGAGTATCAATTAAATGAAATATATAATCTTCATTATTATATTTATAGTTAAGCTTAACAGCATTTAATTTAATTGTTATACCTCTTTCACGCTCAATATCCATATTATCTAATAATTGGTCTTTCATATCATGAGAATCTACATTACCAGTTAACTCTAAAATTCTATCTGCAAGTGTAGATTTACCATGATCAATATGAGCTATAATCGAGAAATTTCTAATATGTTTTAAATCCATATTAATCACCTACATCTAATTATATCAAAAATAAAATAAAAAGATACTAAAGTATCTAACTAATTTCTTGTGTCTTTACTTTAATACCTTCTATAGTTTTTATTAATTGTTCACTATCAATTTCTTTATTATTCATTGAATTAATGAATACTACATCACCTATTAATTGTTTAGTTACTAAATATTTAACTAAATCTAATCTATTATTAATTATCAATGATTTTACATGCTTAGTTATTTCTTGATTATTATTTGATAATAATGTAAATACTAATTCCATAAAATCTTCTTCACCTAAATAATTTTTAACATTCGAATTAATGATAGTTCCATCTATTAATGCTCTTACAAATAATCTTGTTAAACTCTTGAAGTTTCCTTGATATCTTTCTTCAAACATTGAAGTAAATGTTAACCAACCATCTTTTTCACTTAATAATGTATTAATAAAGTTCTTTTCAGTTGGACTTAACTTACTAAATAATACATCTAATCTAGTACCATTGAAAGTTTCAGTACCTTTCTTAAGATTATTATATGTATAATCTATCATATGTTCTTTATTTAATTCTTCTTCTGATTTAACTAACATATCATTTTCCGAATCATAATAGATAAAGAATTTTTTATCCATTTTAACATCATCATCACAATTTAAGTATTGTATTAATAATTTAATTAATTTATCATTTTCTAATCTAATAATATATTTATTAATAATACCTGTTATTTCAGCTGGTTTATAATATTTAGCCAACTCTTTTAGGAAGGTATCAATTAATGTTCTATTTTTATTATATATAGAAAGGAATTCTTGGTTGTTAATTAGTTCATCTTGTTTATCTTGAGCTTTTATATATGTAACTAATGATGGATATAATTCATCAAAGTTTTTCTTGCCAAATAACTTAGAAAACATATTAACCCCTCCTTCTTTATTCACAAGTGTATATTATATACTATTTTAAATAAAAAAGTCAAAGGGTAAATCCTTGACTCAATCTATGTAAATAAAAAAATATGCATTTTACTGCATATTATTTATTTGTTGATCCAAATCCACCAAGTCTTTCACCTTCAGCATTATCATCATCAGTAATTAAATACTTAGCAAATACACCTTGACCAATAGCATCTCCTTTTTTGATAGTAATATCTTCATCTTTAATATTATAGAAAGCAAACATGATATGACCATCATTATCAGGATTACCATAGTAATCTTTATCAATAACACCAACTGAATTAGCTAGTATTAAACCTTTTTTCTTAGGATTAGAGCTTCTATTATATAAATATAATACTTCATCATCTTCCATATAAGCTTTAATACCAGTTGGTACTAATGTAGGAGCATCTCCTTTCTTAAATGAAGGAACTACTACATCTTCAGCAGCTTCAATATCATATCCTGCTGAATATTTAGTCTTTCTAATTGGTAAATTAATATTTTTATCTTCAAATCCTTTTGCAACTTCAAATCCTCTTGCCATATATATACCTCCTAACAGTTACAACTACAATCTTCAATGTTATCTAAATGAACAACTCTATCTTTGATTTCTTTAGTTTTACCTTCATTCCACCAATGTTCTCCTAAATAACCACATGTTCTTCTAGTAACATTCATTCTATTTCTATCTTTATTACCACAGTTTGGGCATTCCCATTCATTATCTTTATTTATAATAATTTCACCATCAAATCCACATACTTGGCAATAATCACTCTTAGTATTAAATTCAGCATATTGTACATTTTCATAAATGTATTTAACTACTTCTTCTAATGCTTTTAAGTTCTTTTGCATGTTACCTACTTCAATATAACTTATAGCTCCACCAGTAGATAATTTTTGTAATTCAGTTTCAAATTCTAATTTACTAAATGCATCTATATGTTCTCTAACATCAATATGATATGAATTAGTATAATATCCTTTATCTGTTATATCTTTAATCTTACCATATCTATCTTTATCAATCTTAGCAAATCTATAACATAAACTTTCAGCAGGAGTACCATATAAAGCAAATCCTAATCCAGTCTCTTTTTTCCATTCAGCACATTTATCTTTCATGTGTTGCATGATAGCTTTAGCAAATGGAAGACCAACTTCTTTATCAGTATGAGATACACCTTTCATTATCTTAGTTACTTCATATAATCCAATATAACCTAAAGATAATGTAGAATATCCACCCATTAAGTATTTATCAATCTTTTCACCTTTATCAAGTCTTGCTATAGCGCCATGTTGCCAATGAATTGGAGAAACATCAGAAGTTACTCCTAATAAAGCATGATGTCTACACATTAATGCTTCACGGCATATATCTAATCTTTCATCAAATAGTTTCCAGAATAGTTCTTCATCACCATCAGCAATTATACCTATTTGAGGTAAATTAATTGATACAACACCTTGATTAAATCTACCTTCAAATTTATAATTACCATTTTCATCTTTCCATGGAGATAAGAATGATCTACATCCCATTGGTGAGAATACATTGCCTTCATAGTTTTCTCTCATCTTCTTAGCTGATATATAATCTGGATACATACGTTTAGCAGAACACTTAACAGCTAAATGAGTTAAATAATCATATTTACCACCTGATAAGTTATTATTTTCATCAAGTACATATACTAGTTTAGGGAATGCAGGTGTTACATATACACCAACTTCATTCTTAACACCTAATAATCTTTGATTTAATATTTCTTCAATGATCATAGCATTTTCTTCAATATATGGATCATCATCTCTTAAATACATAAATAATGTTACGAATGGAGCTTGTCCATTTGTAGTCATTAAAGTATTTATTTGATATTGAATAGTTTGTACTCCTGAAGCTAATTCTTTCTTTAGTTCTTCATCTACTAAAGCTTTAATCTTATCTTTATCTACATCTTTACCTAAGAACTTTTTAATACGTTTTTCAATCTTTTGCTTAGATAATCTTAAATATTTACCCAAATGTCTAATATCAACTGATTGACCTCCATATTGGTTTGATGCTACAGTTGCTATTATTTGAGAAGTAACTATACAAGCTACATGGAAACTTTTAGGTGTTTCAATCATCTTACCATTCATAACAGTTCCATTGTCTAACATATCTTGTATATTAATTAAGCAGCAATTAAAAATTGGTTGAATAAAATAATCCATATCATGGAAATGTAATAATCCACTTTCATGTGCTTCAACTATTTTTTCAGGTAATAATACTCTTTTAGTTAAATCACGAGACACTTCACCTGCAATATAATCTCTTTCTGTAGAAGCCATACGAGTATTCTTATTAGAATTTTCTTCTCTTAATTCTTTATTTTCATCTCTTAATAAAGATAGAATAGATTCATCTGTAGTATTACTCTTTCTTACTAGTGCTCTATTATAACGATAAACAATGTAACACTTAGCCAATTCGTAGTGTTTCATTTCCATAAGTTTTTGCTCAATTATATCTTGAATATCTTCAACTAATATTCTTTTCTTATTTAAACTTTCAATATATTTTATAATTTTTTTTACTTCAGCATCAGTTGCTCTTTCTTCCTCAGGAACTTCTCTATTAGCCCCTGCAATAGCTTTTTTAATTTTCTCTGTGTCATAGTCAACTGAGTGACCATCTCTCTTAATTACTTTCATACAAATTACCTCTCCGTCCATCTTAAATATACCATAAGTTTGTTTGTATATATTGTTGCAAAAGCAACATATTTTTTATAAAATATAAATTGTAGATTTGAGGTGATAAAGAATGAACGATTTTATGGTATTTGATGGCATAAATGAAAATGATGTCAAAAAATTGTTAAATGAATTTAATGCACTTACTTTACACTTCAAGAAAGATGCAACTATTCTTTCAAATGTATCAAACACTTCTTCATTCTTTATTATTCAAGAAGGTAAAGCTAATATTGTAAGATATAACTTTAACGGTACTAAAACCATTATAGAAAAAATGGATAAAGGTGATATATTTGGATCATTTTCAGGTACAATAGATGATGATTTATATGTTATTGCTGCATCTGAATGTGATATTATTACATTTGAATATAATAAGTTAATTAGTAGATCAGGAAAAAACAATGAAGCACATAATAAACTAATTGATAACGTATTAAATAAGATAGCTGATAAACTTACTTACTATAATGAAAGAATAGAAATATTAACAGAAAAAACTATAAGAGATAAATTATTAAAATACTTTGGATATTTATCTAAAAAACAAATAACTAAAGCTATAGTAATACCTTTTACTTTATCAGACTTATCAGATTACTTGGCTGTTGATAGATCAGCTATGATGAGAGAAATAAAGTATATGAATGATGATGGTTTAATACAATCAAAAGGAAGATATATTAATTTAAAATATTAAAAAAGATATCAATCGATATCTTTTTATTTTTCTAATATTATAACTGGTCTAAGTCCAAAGAAAGTATCCCCTTTATACCAATCATTCCAATCATAATAATTATTTCCAAAGAAACCTAACGTATATACATGTATTGCATTTACTTTGTCAGCTGATCCAGCCCAATAAGATGTTTGATATAACCATTCAGGTGCAGATGCTCCATGCTCAGGCGAACAATAAGTAACATGAATATAATCCTCTACCCCTTCTAGGTTGCACCCCAAAGACACTAGTTCTTCTCTTCTTATTAATTCTCCTGTAACATTTACTCCTTGAGAATTTAAATAGGATGCATAATTATCTACATATTGTTTTAATAATGAATTACTATCATATACATATGCTGGATATCCTGTACCATATTCAGGTCTTAAAGTGTCATCTTCATATTCATAAGGAGTATTATTATTATCTTCCCAATATCCTTCATCTGAGAATGCTATACCACCATTACTTATCGGTTCATCAGGAATTATGCCTCGTACATCACTTGACTGAAGTCCATATCCAACATCAGATTCTAAATATTCTCCCGTGATTTCGCCTGCATTCGAATCGAAAATATTTCCTATTTTTAAGTTCCATTTTGCTAATAGTCTAACATGTTCTTCATCTTCTTGACCAATTACATAAAACTCTTCATTAGCAATTCTTACTTCACTTCCAACTGTATCTAAATCACCCGATAATATTTCATATGCAGGCCCTTCTGCAACTTGTGTCCTCTCAACTGCTGAAGCAGTTAAAGTTAAAGTAAATGATATTTCCACATTACTTGTGACTGATTTAACTAATGTTATTATTATTTTTCCGTTCTTTTCTGTTTTACCAGGTAATAAAACAGTATTGGTATCAAATCCAACTCTTTCAACCGTATAATAACTTGAATAATCTATTCCGTCTATCAAATCTACTGCAGTAAAATTTATAGATACATTGGCATCATAGTTAGCTGAATTATTATAAACAGTATAATTTAATATAGCTTGATCATTAATTTCTTTCAACATTTTTGTTGAGTAAGAAATACTCTTTTTTGTAGAAGAGTCAATAGTAGCAGATCCGCCTTCTTCAGCTATTGCTTTTGAAAAATATATATCAAAATCATCAGGATTTGTGCTAATTTTTGTATTACCATTTATTATCAAATTTGTAGCTACAGCAGCAAAGCCTATTGATAATAATGATATCAAAAGTATTATTGCAAATTTAGAAGTTGATTTCATAATACCACCTATCTATGTTATATTCTTACTAAGAATATAGCATAATTAAAATAAAAAAGGAAGAAGTTTTATACTTCTCCCCAATCTAATTTAGTGAAATTATTTTGAATAGATCTTATATTTAATCTTTCCAAAGCAGATAATTCTTTAATCTTCATATTATTGATTACAAGCGAATTATCTATGATACTTACTTCTACATCATCAGTATCTTTTACCTTTAATTTAGATAATATATCTTTAGGTAATTCAATTGCATATTTATCCTTAATATTTTTAATTGTAGATATCATAATAATCCTCCTTAATTAGTATATTTATTATATGTTTTGAATACATCATAAGAATCTAATTTAGTATCAGATAATTCCTTGATTAATTCTTTTTGTTTTCTATCTAGTTTAGTAGGTATGATGATGTCTGCAATGCCAAATGCATCTCCTTTTCTTCCTGTCTTTTCATCATCTACACCTTTACCTCTAAACTTAAACTTATCACCATTTTGAGTACCAGCTGGTATATCAGCAATAATAGTACCTTGAATTGTAGGTATTTCTTTCTTACATCCAAGAATAGCTTCAGTAATAGTTAAAGGTATTTTAACATATACATCTCTTCCATTTCTTTCATAGATTTCATGCTTTTTAACTTTAAAACTAATATAGATATCTCCTCTAGGACCTCCATACATACCTGCATTACCTTTACCAGGCATACGAAGTGTATCTCCATCTTCTAGTCCACGAGGAATTCTTAACTTAATAGTTCTTTTATGTTTAACAATACCATCTCCACCACAGTTAGTACATTTAGATGTAAAATCTACACCAGCACCACCACAGTTAGGACAAGCTGATTCTTGTTGGAAGATACCAAATAAAGATTGTCTTTGTTCCACAACTCTACCTGTTCCTCCACATGTAGAACATGTTCTTTCACCTGTTCCACCTTTACCATTACATTTATCACAAGCATCTATAATATTAACATCAAATGATTTTTCTGTACCATATACAGCTTCTTCAAATGTTATAACCATAGCAACTTCCATGTCAGATCCTCTTGTTTGCCTTCTACCGCCTCTAGATGATCTTCCACCAAAACCAGAGAATCCACCACCAAATACTTGAGATAATATATCATCAAGTCCCATATCTGAGAAATCAAATCCTTGGAATCCTCCACCAAATCCTCCTTGGCCAGTTCCATCAAAGGCTCCTGATCCAAATTGATCGTATGTTTTTCTCTTTTGTTCATCAGATAAAACTTGGTAAGCTTCACTTATTTCCTTAAATTTTTCTTCATTACCAGTTTCTTTATTGTCTGGATGGTATTTCTTTGCAAGTTTTCTAAAAGCTGATTTAATATCTTGAGTAGATGCACTTTTATCTACACCAAGAGTTTCATAGTAGTCTTTGTTACTTGCCATCCACTTCACCTTCTTTATTTAATTCAACGAATCTATCAATCATAGAATCGAAATAATCAATAGCTTTAATATACACGTTCTTATCAGTAATATCAATTCCTAAAACGCCAAATATGTCAACATTGTCTACATTTGATCCTGTAGATAGGAATTTAATATAGTTATTTAACATATCTTTATTACCTTTTAATATTTCACTTGCTACATAAGAAGCAATAGAAATACACATAGAATATGCATACATATAATAATTCATGTAATAATGGCTTCTTCTAGCCCATGATAAACCTATATATTCATCTTTATTTACTACATCACCATAGTATTTATTAATACTATCTTCAGTTAATTTATTCATATATTCAGAAGTTAGGGTATTACCTTCATTTACATAATCATAGAAGTCTTGTTCCATTTTACCTTCTCTTACAGCACCAAATAAGTTAGATACTATAACATTAAGTATATTAGCTATACCAGCAAGTCTTTCTTTCTTATCCTTGCCATTTTCAGCTAAATAAGAAGATAATAAGCATTCATTAGTTAAGGAAGCAACTTCAGCAACTAATGAACCTACTTCTCTATATTGCATAGGATTGTTTTCAGTAATATATTGATGATGTACATTATGTCCACCTTCATGAATAATTGTAGATACTGAATCTAAATTATAGTTATAACTTAATAAAATACGAGAATCAAAGTCTAAACCTGATGCAGAATAACCACCAGATACTTTACCAGGATATTGTGCATAATCAATATAATGATTATCAAATACCTTCTTAAAATGTTTATAGTAATCTTCACCTAATGGTTTAATAGCATTTAAACATAATTCTTGAGCTTCTTCTATAGAATATTCTTTATCTGATTTAACCATATCAAGGTTTAAATCACACATATCTAATGAATCAAGTTTTAATGTATCTTTAAATACTTTAAAGTATTTTTGTAATTTATTTACATTATCTTCAACTGTATCAACTAAAGCTTTATATGCTTCATTTGGCATTTTAGTATAAAATAATTTAGCATCCCATGCATCCTTGAAATTATGCAATTTACAATTAGTAATATTATTCTTAACATATCCATTTAATAATATAGCTGACATATCAGAATATTGTTTAAGAACATTATTGTATTTAGTTCTTACTTCTTGTCTAATTGCTTTGTTTTCATTTTTATATAATCTTGATAAATTAGTTTGAGTAATCTTTTCTTCTTCACCATCTATAACAATAGTTCCATAGTCATTTAACTTATTTAATAAAGTAGCTGAAGCATTTCCATAATTAGGAATAGAACTATTTAGAGTTTGAATTAGTTGTTCTTTATCAGATGGTAATACATGTTCTTTAGATTCATATATATCATCTAATACTTTCTTATATTCTGATAACTTATCATATTTAAATAAGTTATTATATTCTTCCTTAGTTAATTCTAATAACTCAGGAGCAAAGAAAGCAGTAACTGTACTATAAGTTGTTTCTAAATCTTCTGCTTTACTCATTCTATCCATATTAGCTGATATACCTAATTCTTGATCATTAATTAAGAATGCATAAACATTTAGTTTATATATTAAACACATAGCTTGTGTATCTAATTCTAAGAATTTATATAGTTTTTCAGCATCCTTAGTACATCCTTCATATGTCTTTAATTCTTCTAATAAATCAGTTAATCTTTTAAAATCTTTATCATAAGCTTCTATATTAGGATATATTGTAGTTAAATCCCATTTATATTTATCAGGTACTTCTTGTCTTGATTTGTATTTTTGCATAATCTCTATCCTTCCATTTATAGTCATAAAAGTCCTAGTTTCCTAGAACTTTTAATAAACTACTTTTTATCTACAAATTCTGCTTCTTGAGCTTCATCAGATGATGATGAATCATCACTTGATGTATTATTAGCATTTGCATTAGCTCCTGCTTGTTGATATACACGACCAGCTAATTCCATAGCCTTATCTTGTAATTCTTTAGTCTTATTCTTTAATGAATCTAAGTCAATTGAATCTTTAGCCATTTCATCTTTAACAGCTTTAATCTTATCTTCAATTTCTTTTTTTTCATCATCTTTAACTTTATCGCCTAAATCTCTTATAGCTCCTTCAGCAGCAAAGATAGATTGTTCAGCATCATTCTTAGCATCAGCTACTTCTTTTCTCTTTTCATCTTCTTCTTTATTAGCTTCTGCTTCTTTCATCATCTTATCGATTTCTTCATCAGATAAGTTAGTATTATTAGTAATTGTAATCTTTTGTTCTTTATTTGTACCTAAATCTTTAGCAGTAACATTAACGATACCATTTGCATCGATATCAAATGTAACTTCAATTTGAGGTACACCACGTCTTGCAGGTGGAATATCTGTTAATTGGAATCTACCTAATGTCTTATTATCAGCAGCCATTGGTCTTTCACCTTGTAATACGTGTACATCAACAGCTGGTTGGTTATCTTCAGCAGTTGAGAATACTTGTGAATGTTTATGAGGAATTGGAGTATTTCTTTCAATTAATTTAGTAAATACACCACCTAATGTTTCAATACCTAATGATAATGGTGTTACATCAACTAAAACTAAGTCATTAACTTCACCAGTTAATACACCACCTTGAATAGCAGCACCCATAGCAACTACTTCATCAGGGTTAACACTCTTATTAGGTTCTTTTCCTAATTCTTTCTTAACTAATTCTTGTACATATGGAATTCTTGATGAACCACCAACAAGAACTACTTGATCTATATCAGATGCAGATAATTTAGCATCTTTTAAAGCTTGTCTTACTTGATTTAAAGTAGAATCAAATAAATCCTTATTTAAATCTTCAAATTTAGCTCTTGATAATTCCATTTCAAAGTTAACAGGAGCTCCATCAACTTGACCAATGAATGGTAATGAAATTGTTGTAGAAGTTCCAGCTGATAATGCTTTCTTAGCTTTTTCAGCTTCATCTTTAATTCTTTGCATTGCAGTAGTATCATTCTTAACATCTGCTTTAGTTTGGTTCTTAATTTCTTCAACTATATAATCAGATACTCTCTTATCGAAGTCATCTCCACCTAATTTATTATTACCAGCTGTAGATTTAACTTCAAATACACCATCACCTAATTCAAGGATAGATACATCGAATGTACCACCACCTAAATCGTAAACTAAAATAGTTTGTGATTTATCTTGTTTATCTAAACCATATGCTAATGATGCAGCAGTTGGTTCATTTACAATTCTTTCAACTTCTAATCCTGCAATCTTACCTGCATTCTTAGTAGCTTGTCTTTGAGCATCGTTAAAGTAAGCTGGAACAGTAATAACTGCCTTAGTTACTTTATCTCCTAAATATGCTTCAGCATCTTTCTTAATCTTACCTAAGATCATAGCTGAGATTTCTTCTGGAGTATATTCTTTTCCATTTGCTTTAACTTTTTCTCCAGAACCCATTAATCTTTTAATTGATGCAATAGTATTATCAGCATTTGTTATTGCTTGTCTTTTTGCTTGTGCACCAACTAAGATTTCATCACCTTTGAAAGCAACTACAGATGGAGTTGTTCTTTCTCCTTCAGCATTTGCTATTACTACAGGTGATCCACCTTCTAATACTGAACAACATGAGTTAGTTGTTCCTAAATCTATACCAATTATTTTTGCCATATATATTACTTCCTTTCCTATTGTGATACTTTAACCATGGCTGGTCTTAGTAACTTATCTTTATAGATATATCCTTTTTGTAATACATCTAATACCATATTTTCTTTTACGCCTTCTACTTTTTCAGTAGCTACAGCTTGATGTATAGCAGGATCAAATTCTACATCTTTTTGATCTACTACTTTAACATTTTTATTATCAAGTACTTCTACAAGTTTCTTATATATCATTTTAAAACCTTCTAAAAATACTTTGTTTTCTTCATTCTCTAGAGATAAAGCTCTTTCAAAATTATCTATTATTGGTAGTAAAGATTTAATTAGTTCTTCACCATCATATTTTAATAGTTTTTGAATATCTTCTTCTCTATGTCTTTGTATATTTTGAAGTTCAGCATTTAATCTTAATACTTTATCTTGTTCTTGAGATAATGCTTGTTGAAGTAAAGCATTCTTTTCCTCTAATAAATGTTCCTTCTTATTTTCTTTTTTATGATGCTTTTCAGCATGCACAGGTTCTTCAACTACTTCAGTTGTTTTTTCTTCTTTTTTCTTTTCTTCCATGTCATCACCTATTTATCTAAATATTGTTTTAAGAAATTAAGTAAACTTACAACTTTATCATATTCCATTCTCTTAGGACCTATTATAGCTAAAGTTCCTTCTTCATTTCCTACATGATAATGAGTCTTAATGATAGTTACGTCTTTATCAAATTCCGTTTCATCACCAATATAAACATTTATACCTTCATCATCAGTTCTTATTTGTTGAACTAATTCATTGTCTTCAAGTTTAGCAACCATTTCTTTCAACTTATCAGCATCATTATATTCCTTATAATCTAATAGATTAGTTTTACCTTTAAAGACAACATCTGCATTGTCTACAGCAAAATCACGGAAAGCTGACGAGAAGAAATTACATACTTCTTCATATCTATTTATTACTTCTTTGATCATTGGTTTAATATCTAATTCTAGTCTTTCATTAACTTTATCAATTGGTGTACCAATTAATGCTTTATTAATGATTTCAGATGTTTGAATTAATTCTTTTAAATCAATTTCACCTTCAACATTAACTTGCTTATTTTCTACATCACCTTGATTAGTTACTAGAACTGCTACAACCTTTTTATAACCATCTTCATTAGGAGTACTATCTAAAGGAATAATGCTTATTTGTTTTAAAGTAGCATTCTTAGATGAATCTCCAATTACAACAGATGTGTAATGTGTAATATCAGAAATAATTTCCATACACTTATTAATTGCATCAGAAACAACTAAACTATTATTATTTAATATAGTTTGAAGTTTTAATACTTCTTCACCAGTCATTTCTTTAGGTTGCATCAAATGATCTACATAGTATTTATAACCCTTTTCAGATGGTATCCTACCACTTGAAGTATGTTCCTTTTCAATATATCCTAATCTTTCTAATTCAGCCATATCATTACGAATAGTCGCACTTGATACACCTAACTTATCAATTAAGGATTTAGAACTTACAGGTTTGAAATTAGATATGTAGTTTTCAACGATATCTCTTAATATTGCTGATTGTCTATCACCCATATTATCACTTCCTAGCACTCTTTTTCTTTCAGTGCTAATAATAATATAAAACTTTAATTAGCACTTGTCAATAGATATTGCTAATTTATGTAAAATAACAATAAAAAAAGGAGAAATATTATTCTCCTTGTTGAACCATATCTTCATATTCTCCTGATATGATTTTATTTGATATTTTATCTTTGAATAATGCAATTAAAGCATCATATTCTTCTTTATTATTAACATCTTTAAGATATTCACCATCTGGTGCATATACACATTCAAATATTATATATTCGTTTGTTGGAGTTTCATCTTCTAAAACTCTAACAGCATATACGAATTTTCTTTCTCCTAAAGATACATCTTCTAATAATAAGTAATCTTTATGATTTTCTAGTGTCACAATATTGCCAATCTCTATCATCTATTCCTCCATGTTTTTATAACTTCTGTACTATATCTTTCTGCAGCTTGTTCGAATTCTTCTAATGAATGTTTACCATCAATTCTTGCTAATTCTTTTAATTCTTCTTCATTAGCTAATAATTTATCCCCATAATCAGCTATTATAGTTTCAATTGGATCAATTTCTATATCCGGTTCATCTTTCATAACACTTATACTAATTGGACTACCATTTGTCGAATTAATATTTGTTATATAACTATTTGCATATTCAAATCCTTCAGGTAATTTTATTTTTGCAGGGTCAGCACCATGAATAAAGAATTCAGGAGCATCTTCATTACCATCGTATTTAATATATTTTTCTATACCAGGATTTAATCTAATTAATTCAGCTTTTAAATCATCAAATGAAGCAATCTTATCTAACTTACTTGATTCTTTTAATAAAGCTTCTTTTTCTTTTCTTAATCTTTCTAATTCAGAAGTTTTATCTTCTTCTTTATCTTTATCATCTAACCAATCATGATTACCATAAGATTCAAATGCACTTATATCTTTTACTTTATTATAAGCTTCTATTTCTTTATCACTTGCAACATAATAATCAGCTTGATTTAAATCAGGATTTACTGCATCTACTTTATTCTTTTTATTATAGATAAATGCATTAGTTAAAGTATCAACTGTAACTAAAGGTAATCCTTTTTCATTTCTATCAGATATATCAAAGAAATCATCTAATTCCTTTTGGAATTTTTCTTTAGTTTCTTCATCTAATTCTAAACCATCTTTAGTTCTAGCAATAATTTTATCATCATCACCAAAGAATAATTTAATCTTATATTTAGAAGCCATTCTCTTTAGTTTCCACTTAGTAGCAGCATGTTTAATATCATCAATATTCATTGCATAGAATGAAGCTATAGCAGCAAAACCTGCAGCAAAAATTGATGTATTTCTTGAAGCACCGAAATTATACATAGTAGTTCCTGTAACACCCCATAATGCTAATGAAGCAACATTAGTTAGGATACCAGGAATTTTCTCTTTAATTGTTAAAGGTCTAGTTGATACTACACGGAATACTTTTTCATCATTAGTATCTTCTTCTCTACCTTGTTCTTCTTCAGGTTGTTCATCTTCTATTTGTTTTACTAAATCGTTTACTTCTTCATCTTTCTTATCAAATTCAGGTTTTTGCTCAATTCCTATTGGTAATTCAGGTGGAAGTATTAAATCTTTTTCTTTAGTATCAGTTTCTTTTAATGATGAATCTAATTCTTTATCAGTTTCTGCTTCATCATTAGCTTCAACAATATTTTCTTCAGTTTCTTGTCTTAATACTGTATCATTTGTAGCATTAATAATATTATCAACCATATCTTCTGAATATTTAGAAGAATTATCTACTCCATAGATCATATCAATGTCTTTTGGAGGATTTTCTAAGTTTTCTACAGCTTGTTTAACT
>Ga0247611_10005472_pt1 | contig 16764 bp, 9 predicted proteins | sample 177DNAGHGhighgp2_FD_192422 | JGI IMG/M metagenome (GOLD analysis project Ga0247611, IMG submission 192422) | Sheep rumen microbial communities from Palmerston North, Manawatu-Wanganui, New Zealand - 1770 DNA GHGhigh gp2 | ecosystem: Host-associated > Mammals > Digestive system > Stomach > Rumen ... | reverse complement strand
TATAGGACCTAAAAAACATTCAATAGAAAAAATGGGTGACAAAATAACCGCAAGGAATTTAATGATAAAATCAAAAGTTCCGGTAGTTCCCGGTTCGGACGGTCCGATATCTGCCGACGATCCCGAGATTTTTGATATAGCAAAAAAAATAGGATACCCCGTTATAATAAAAGCAACTGCCGGCGGCGGCGGAAAAGGTATGAGGGTTGTAGTAAGCCCGGAAGCTCTTCAAAATTCCATAATAATGGCACAAAGTGAAGCAAAAGCTAATTTCGGTAATCCCGATGTATATATGGAAAAATATATCGAGGAACCTCACCATATAGAATTTCAAATTTTGGGTGATATGTACGGAAAAGTAGTTTATTTGCCCGAAAGGGATTGTTCCATACAAAGAAGACACCAAAAACTTATAGAAGAGTGCCCTTCATCTTTTATAGACGAAAGTTTAAGAAAAAAAATGGGTAAAGCCGCACAAAGTGCCGCACAGGCTGTCGGTTATATTACCGTCGGAACAGTTGAATTTTTAGTGGATAAACATTCACATTTCTATTTTATGGAAATGAACACAAGAATTCAGGTTGAGCATCCCGTTACCGAAGTTATTACCGGTATTGATTTGGTTAAAGAACAAATTAAACTTGCAGCCGGTGAAAAATTATCATTTGATTCAAGCAATATTAAAATAAACGGGCATGCGATAGAATGCAGAATAAATGCCGAAGATCCGGATAAAGATTTTATTCCTTCACCCGGTAAAATAGGGCATTTATATTTGCCGGGAGGTCCGGGAATAAGAGTTGATACTCATGTTTATTCCGGTTACACAATACCGCCTTTTTATGACAGTTTAATAGCAAAAATTATTGCACATGGTGCAACAAGGCAGGAAGCAATTGTCAGAATGCAAAGAGCATTAAAAGAGATTCAAATAGAAGGTATAAGGAATACTTCTTCTTTATATATGAAAATTATGGAAAACAAAGAATTTCATAAAGGTAAAGTTTGCACGGATTTCTTAGCTAAATACATTTTTAATAATTGATATTTAGTGAATGCTGTAATCGGAAATCCAAGTTGTTGTTTTGTTCTTTAAAAATTTTCATTGTAGTTAATTATACATTCCATATTGTAAATTATAAATTGTAGTTTTTTGGGGGATATGAATGGAAACCAAACAAATAATAGAAAATTTTATTAACGGCAGCATTGAAGCAAAGAAAAAAATGCTTGACGAAGGTCAAATAGTTTACATTCAAACAATAGCAAATAAAATAATAGAAGCATATCAAAACGGTAAAAAACTTATAGTATTCGGTAACGGCGGTTCGGCAAGTGATGCATTGCATTTCGCGGCAGAAATTGTATGCCGTTTTGAAAAAAACAGAAAAGCAATTCCGGCAATAGCATTAACAGAAAACATATCTACACTTACCGCAATCGGAAACGATTTCGGTTACGATTATGTTTTCAGCAGACAACTTGAAGCTTTTGCACAAAAAGGTGATATTGCAATAGCAATTACAACATCGGGCAATTCCATAAATGTTATAAATGCTGTAGATTCTGCAAAAAAAATGGGAATGTTTGTTATCGGTTTAACAGGTTTAGACGGCGGTCAGTTAAAAGTTAAGTCCGATATGTGTTATTGTGCACCTTCAAAAAATACTGCAAGAATACAGGAATGCCACATTCTTTTAATTCATATAGTATCAAAAATAATAGAGGAAAAATTATTTGAATAATAAATTTTGTTCACTTAAACAGATAACTCAAATTGTCCGCAATTTGCAAAAAAAAGGTAAGAAAGTTGTTTTTACTAACGGATGTTTTGATTTGATACATGTAGGGCATGTCAGTTTATTTCAAAAAGCAAAAAGTTTAGGTGATGTTTTAATTGTTGCAATAAATTCCGATAAATCACTTGCAAATATTAAAGGACCTAAAAGACCTTTGGTTTGTCAAAAAGACAGAGTTAAAGTTCTATCCGCATTGTCAGCCATAGACTATGTAATTATCTTTTCACAAAATACTCCTTACGAAGTATTAAAACAAATAAAACCGGATATTCTTGTTAAAGGTGCCGACTATAAAATTAAAGATATTATCGGCAGAGAATTTGTTAAAAAAGTTTACAGATTCCCGTTTGTTAAAGGTAAATCAACAACAAATTTAATAAAACTTATAGTTGAACGATACGGTAATAAATTATAAAAATGGAAAAAAGTTTTATACGAATTTTAGATACCAACCTTAACAGAACAAAAGAGGGTTTGCGGGTTATTGAAGACAGTGCAAGATTTGTTTTTAATAATGAACAAATTTATAAACAGCTTCGCACAATTAGACATAAAGCAACTTCTTTTTTAGAAAACAAATATGAACAGCTTATTTGCGAAAGGGACAGTATAAAAGATATAGGTAGAAAAGCAACTGAAGATAAAAGAGCAGACCTTAAAAATATAATAATTGCAAATTTTAAAAGGGTGGAAGAATCTTTAAGAGTATTGGAAGAATATTCAAAACTTATCGATTTTGACATTGCATTAAACTATAAGGAATTAAGATACGGTATTTACCAAATAGAAAAAGATTTTATAAAATTAATCAATGAACAAAAAAATTAAGTTTTTTCTACTTTTAATAACTTTTTTATTTGCTTCAAATATCATTTATGCAAAAACTCTTAATGTTACCGAAGATTTTTATATTATTGCTGCAAATGAAGAATATTCAAACAATATTGATTACGGTATTTATTTTACTACAGGAACACTTATTACAAACTCTACATTATCTCTTGAAGGAGATGTTTTTATTAGCACCAATCAAAAAGGTATTTATTGTGGTAAAGGCGGTGCCTTAACTTTACAAAATGCAACAAATACGGATGTAACAATTTACACAAGTTTCAATAAAGCAATCGGAATACAATCACAATATGCCGCAGGCTGTTTACAAACTACGGAAATTGATATTTTGGATATGAATGTTCATTCTGATAATGACAGCAAAGGACTTTTTACATGCGGAACAATGAAGATAATAGCAAAAACAAATAAAAAAACAGTAACTATAAATAATCCGAAAATAGCGGCAATTCATGTTAATGCAAACGGTATTTTTTTAGCCGATAATATTAATATAACGGGATGTTCTGCACAAGAATTTTTCCTTCTTACGGGAAGCACATCTTCAACTACTTTCAAAAATACGAATATTGAAATAAATTCCGATAAAGGTTTCCTATCTCAAAAAAACGATAATATATTTTTTATAAACAGTAATTTTAAAAACAAACAAGAACATTTTTTAACTTCTGAAATTGATTCAAAAGTATATTCAAATAATTCAATAATTGAAGGATATATAGAAAACAACTCAAACAGAGTTAATTTTACACTTGAAAACAATTCAATTTGGAAAATGAAAAAAAGTTCAAAAGTTGAAGAATTGAATATTTCAAACAGCAGTATTGATTTATCTGCTTCATCAAATACAATTTTTAATACTTTAACCGTTGAAAAACTTAAAGGAACCGGAATAAACGAAATAAAATTAAATACCAAATTAAACGGAGAAGATTCTTTAACCGATAAACTTGTAATTACAAATAGTGTTACCGGAAAATTTATTTTAAACATAACTAATGTCGGCAAACAGAGCGAAGCAACTCAAAAAAACATAAAAATTATTGATACAACCGTTAACAATTCAGCTGATACTTTTACATTAAAAAATTATTTATATGTCGGAGATTATGTTTATAATTTACAACAAGGATACGGAAATGATATTTACAGTTGGTTTTTAAAACCGTCTCTCTCGGAAAAATCGGATACTTTTGTAACAATATCCAATACTGCTCAATTTATGAATTTCGCCGTTAAAACAGGGATGAACGAAATTTCAAAAAGATTAGGTGATATAAGAAGAACTCCTTTAAACAAATATAACGGGATTTGGGTTAGAACTTACGGTAAAAATTTTAATTATGAAAGAAATTTAAAAACGGAATTAAATATTTTCGGTATTGAAGCCGGTTACGATTTCAGAATAAACAAAACAACCTCGTATATAGTTGAGCAGGAAGGAGGCTATGATACTGTTGTAAAAGCAACAAATGAAAACAGATGGTATTTAGGTTTTATGGTAGGTTTTCAAAATATAAGTAAGATTGAAACGGAACATAAAACCTCAAATAAAAACGGTAACGGAACGGGAAACTCAAAATCTATCGGCATTTACTGCAGTTATATAGCACAAAACGGTTTATTTATTGATTTAACTTTAAGAAATTTCTGGATTGATTTCGATATGAAAACTTATTCTTCATCCAATGAACAAATTTCATTCAAACCGCAAAAAATACAGACAGCATTCAGTATTGAAACCGGTAAAGAATTTTTATTCGGCAAAAGTATAATATTTGAACCTAAAGCAGAATTTCTATTTGCTTACAGTCCGGAAACAAATTTAACTGCAAGCAATAATAATAAAATAAATTACGGTTCAAATATATTGTGTAACGGAAAATTAGGGTTTATGTTAGGACTTTTAACCAATAAAATAAAAACTAAAAATTGTTTGCCGTATTTTGAAGCCTCATATAATTATGATTTTAATAATAAAGCGGATATTACTTATTCGGATACAAATTTTCAGATAGCTCAAAACATTGATTTTTCCGGCGGATATTTTGATTTAGGCTTAGGTTTAAATGCTTATTTCGGAAAAGGACTAAGCTGTTATGGTTTAATAAGCTATGAAAAAGGAAGCGAACAAAATAATATTGCCTACAATATAGGAATAAGATACGGGTTTTAAAATACTATGAAAGGATTATTATAAATGGAAAAATTTTGCAGATTGTTTTTTTTACTTTTAATTGCTTTTTTATTAAATGTTTCTTTTGTATTTGCAACAATAACCGGAGACAAAAACGGAGATGAGTATACTTATTCTTCAGATTCTACCGGTGATATTTTTTCCACAAATCAAATTGTTACAACAGGGTATACGGGTATTGTTTTAGATACTTATTCGGCAACAAAATTAGTTTTTGAAGGTGTCGGAGAAAAAACGGAAAAATCAAAATGGAATAATGATACATCTTTGGCATTAGTTAATACTTCGAGTATCTCAATAAATAAAATCGTATTAGAAAACAATAACAGTTTAACTGCAGGTTCTTTTATAATTACAAACGGTTCTATTGTGAACAATAAAGAACAATTAACATTTGATTCTATTTATATAGATAACACTTCTTCTCTTGATACCGATATTGAAAAAGTATCGGCAACAATTATTAACAGCGGTAATTTTAATATAACGGCAGGAAACGTTAATAATAATATTATAAAAGGGGAAGGTAATTTAATAATAAAAAATGAATTTCAGACAAACGCATTAATTGAACAAACAAATATAACCGTTCAACACGGAACATTAAAAGTGTCATCGGCAATAACGGCAGACAATACAATAACCGTTGCAAACGGAGCAATAATTGAAGTCGGTGCCGAAGATTTTGAAGCTAACAGAATTGATAATTACGGGAAAATAGTCCTTGATAAAGGCGGCAGTATTCAAACTTATATCAGCGGCGACGGAGGAGAAATTCAAATAACAAATGCTGCAGATGTTATTAACGTTAAAGGAAATATTATCGAACAAAGCCTTATAACAATTTCAACAAATTCAAGTTTCATGACAAATGCAATATCGGTAACAATGATAAACAATTCCGGAAATTTATTTGTTACCGGCGGACAAAATAACACTATAGTAATTGGCGGTGGAGATTTAACCGTAACCGACAACTTAACGAATAATGCAAAAATAAATCAAAATTCAATAAATATTACATCGGGAACTTTTAGCAACTTACAAGGCGGCACAATAAAAGCAAATAAAATAGCAATATCAAGCAATGCCTGTTTAATAACAGGAATTTCCGATATTGTTGCTGATGAAAATATAGAAAATAATGGTTTATTTGAAATAAACTCTTCCGGAATAAATAATAACATTATTACCGGAACCGGAACATTACAAATATCTTCGTTCGTAGTAAATTCAAACAATATAACACAACAAAACGTCAAGATTTCTTCACGATTAACAACTTCCTTTGACAATTTAACGGTTGAAAATATTGAATTGGAACAGGGAAATTCGTTGTTACAAATAACCGATGATAATGATTTTATTTCAAACGCTTTAATAACTGGTTCGGGGAATATTGAAAAACAAGGTGCAGGTACACTTGAACTTTCAAATTTGAATACATACTCGGGTAAAACCATAATAACCGACGGTGCCGTAAAAATATCATCAGGTTTAAATTTAGGTTCAAGTCGTATAGATATGAACGGCGGAAAATTAATTGTAAATTCCGAAGACGAAATTATGTTAGGCAATGAAATTAATGCGATTGAAAATAATGATATTAATATTGAAGTTGTTTCATCGGCGTTGACTTTAACGCAACAAATCAGCGGCAACGGTAATTTTGTAAAAACAGGCTCGGGAATAATTAATTTACAAGCCGAACAAAACGGTTATACGGGCGATACACAGGTTTTTGCCGGAACTTTACGAGGAACAACTTCAAATATAAACGGAAAATTAATCGGAACCGGGGCGGAAAATTCAGATACTTTTGAATTTTATGACAATGATACAAACGTTACCTTAAACGAAATCGATATAACAAACCATGTCGGAACTTTTAACAAAACAGGTTCATCAACAATGACAATCAAAAATAATTTTAAAGCAAACAACGCAAATGTAACAAATGGTACTTTTATTGTAAACAATATAGAAAACGGTAAAACTTTTGAAGTCGTTAAGGATGTTAAATTTACAAACAGTTACTTAAAAGGTAATGCCGATATTAACGCCGACAAAGTTATAATAGGAGAAAATGCCGTTATTGCTCCGGGCAATTCTACCGGAACAATAAAAATATCAGGTGATTTGATTTTTGAAGATAACAGCGGTTATCAAGCCGAAATAGGACAAAAAGATACCGAACTTTACAACGATACAATAGAAGCAAATTCCGTAAATATTTCAAACAATAACACTTCTTTAAACCTAATAAGTATTGAGGGAAGTTATTATCAAAAAGCAATTTTTGAAATTATAAAATCAAATTCAAATATTGAAACCGAATTTTCAACCGTAACCGTAAGCGGTTTAAATGAAGAAGACCTTGCTTTTGAAAGCAGAATTGCTTATAAAGTTTATAATGAAGCAAACAGTATGAAAGTTGAAATTTCAAGAAAAGCAACCGATTTTGCAAATTCGCCTTATTTGAATTTATCACATAACCAGAAAGAAGCAGCAAAAGCCATAGATGCAATTTCTGCAGGACAAGCAAGCGGTGACATACTGTCGGTATTACAAAAATTAGAAAGTTATTATTATTACAAATCTACACAGGATTTTAATAAATTAAAAGCAAGTTTTGATGATATTGCGGGTATAATATATGCAAATTCAACTTTTTTAACTTATTTTAATGCAAAGTCCGAACATATTTATGACAAAATACAGGAAAGAATTTCCGATAACGGTTGTTATAAATTCCACAGTAAAATTTGGGCAGAATATTTTTACAATAATGTTAATGTTGAAAAAAATTCAAATTCGGCAAAATTTGATAGCACGGTAAACGGAATTTTTGCCGGGTTTGATGCCGTATCGACAAAATCTTTAACATTAGGAATTACGGCAGGTTACGGAGCAAGCGAACTTAAACAAAATTCCGATAAAACGGACATGAAAGATTTTAATTTAGGAATTTACGGTGGTTTTGAAGATGAAAAATGGCAAATAAAAGCAATGGCACTTGCCGGCATTCAACAATATGATACAACAAGAAAAATTAATTTTATGAATAGAACAGCTACAAGCAGTTATAACGGTTATAATGTTGCATTGGACGGGCAGGCAGGTTATAAAATTGAACTTACACAAGAAAAGGCCGAACACAAAATAAATTTAATTCCGTTTATCGGTTTGACCGGTAATTATAATTCAATAGACGGAGTTAAAGAAAAAGGTGCCGATGACTTAAATTTAAAAGTAAACTCTTACAATAATTTTATGTTTTCGGCAAGAATAGGTGCAGGTTTAAAAGGTAAAGTCAAGAAGTTCGGCTGGTATGGAAATTTAAGTTTAAGGCAGTTGCTTTCACAAGAATATAATGAAAGAGAAATATCATTATTGAATTTTCCCGATATAAATAAAATGAATATTTACAGCGGCGAAATTTCAAAAACTTCGTTTGGTCTTAATTTAGGTGCCGATTATATGTTGGACGATAATTGGACCATATTTGCAAATACATTAGCTTTGTTTGCGGGTAAAAATAACAATTTTTATTTTAATATAGGTCTTTCTTATAAATTTAATTGTTCATTTTGTTCCGATCCAAACAATTTACAAAGTGCAATAGATGCTAAAAACAAGCAATTACAAGAAATTAATGACAGGTCAAAAAATTTGGAAGATGAACTTGCAAGAAAAAAGAAAGAACTTGAAGAAGCCGAACAAAGAGAAAAAGATTTAAAAGATATGCTTCAAAAATACCAAGCTAAAATTCTTAGTGATCAGGAAGCGAAAAAAATAAGAGAAACAAAAATAAAAGAAATCAGATTAGATGAAAAACCCACATTTATTTTTGCAAAAGCAAAACTAAATGCCGAAGGGAAGAAAAGTTTAAAAGCCGTTGCAAAAGAATTGGAAAAATATCCTAATTCCGAAATTTTAATAGAAGGTCATACCGATAATATAGGAACGGATAAATACAATGATGATTTATCTTTAAGAAGAGCAGCCGCAATTATGGAAGTTTTAAAAAGAGACTATAAACTTAAAAATAAAATCGGTATAATAGGTAAAGGAAAAAGAGTGCCTATTTATTCCAATAAAACAAAAGCCGGAAGGGCAAAAAACCGCAGGGTTGAAATTGTTATCGGTGCACCGAAATAACCTGTTAATACTTATAAAGCAATTTTAAAAAAAATTACAACTAAAAATGAATACTGAATTTCCAAAAATAAAAGAAATAACGAATTTTGTTCAATATTTGCAAGCTGAACGGAATTATTCCAAACTTACCGCAAAATCATATAAAACGGATATGTATCTATTTGCGGAATTTTTAAAATCGAAATGTAACGGAACGAAACTTACAAATTGTTCAAAAGATAATATAAGGGCATATTTGGCTTATTTATACAATGAAAATTTGGCAAAAAGTTCCATTATAAGAAAATTTTCCGTATTGAGGTCTTTTTATAAATTTGCCGTTATAAATTCCATTGTCCAAACAAATCCGATATCTGCAATGTCGACACCGAAAAAAGAAAAGAAAATTCCGGAATTTTTAACCGAGCAGGATATGGAAAAGCTTTTTGATATATCAGACATTTCTGTAAGAGACAGGGCAATGCTTGAGCTTTTGTACTCTTCGGGTTTAAGAATAGAGGAACTTGTAACTTTGAATTTGAATGATGTTGATTTATTATACGGAACTGTAAAAGTTTTCGGTAAAGGTTCATCGGAAAGAATAGTTCCCGTAGGCAGCAAATGCACCGTTGCAATAAAAAAATATATTGACCAAAGAAATATTTCAGATTTCAGGGTTCCTTTATTTTTGAATAAAGATAATAAAAGGCTCACATCAAGAGGGGCAAGAAAAATTTTACATAATTGGTTTGTTAAGGCAGGTTTTTCAAAAAAAGTTTCACCGCATACAATAAGGCATAGTTTTGCCACGCATTTATTGGATAGAGGTTGTGATATAAAAAGTGTTCAACAAATGTTGGGACATAAAAATTTAGCAACAACACAAATTTATACGCATGTTACGCTTGAAAGTTTAAGAAAAGTTTATAATAAAACGCATCCGAGGAATTAAATTAAATATGACTACTGAAAATGTAAAAATATTAATGGAAGATACAGGCTGTAACCAACAGGAAGCCGAGCAGGCTTTGGAACTTGCCGGCGGTAATTTGGAACAGGCAATTATAAACATAGGGGTTATGCTGAAAAACATAACCGCATATAAAGCTAAAATAAAAAACAAACAAAAAAATATTTACGGACTTATTCATATAATTACAAACAATAAAAATTTGGATTTATTAAGGTTAAGTTCCGTAATGACATATAACCCCGTTGTCTATGAGCAGAAAGTTTCAATGGATTGGTTTTCTTTTGAAAAAGCAATTTTCTACTATCGTTTGGAACCGGGTACAATAGAACAATATACAAAAATGATTGATACCGATTTTGCAATATTTATAACCGATAAATTAAAACAACATAAAATTATATCCGTTGAAGACATGAAAAATATGTTTGAAGAATTTTTTGTTTTGGAAGATATTGAAATAGAAATAATTGCACAGGAATTAACTCTAAGAGAATTCAGAAGGCTTCCTAACAGTGAACATATAAGCATTTCATATAATTCAAAACTTAATTCTGCCGGCGAAATAAAACTTGATACTGTTATTATGGAAGACGATTTAGGCAAAAAAATCGATAATATTGTTGCCGAAGATGTTGTTCTTGCAACAATTACCGATACAAGAGATATAGCCCACTATTTAGGACATTTAATCGGTGCAAGGAAAGACAACGAAATGATTTCAATTCCTGTTACCGTAAAAAATATAACAAAAAAAGATGGTATTTATACCGTTTATTTAAAATATGCCGATTTAATTACAGGCGTTGCAACCGTTAGAAGCGGTAAAAAGCTAAAAGTTCTTTCTACTAAAAAGAAACCGTGGTGGATGGGATTAAAATCAATTTTTACAAAAAATTAAGGTATTGCTTTAACAATATAAATTGTACTTTATGCACATGTTAAAATTTGTTTTGTAATATCAATATTAACAATATCATTAGCGGTATCATCTTGTTTTTGTTTATCTTTAAATAAAGCGGAAATCAACAATGAACCTGCAGTTAAAACCATAACGGATGCGGTAATAATTGAATTGTTTGAAAAACCTGCTGCAAGAAGCCCCGCTATTGAAATTTGTGTTACGGTAGAAACAAGCATACCGAAAACGGATTTAAAAGATAACCATTTTGTTTTTGCGGTATCATCCAAAATATTATAAACCGTATCCGTTTCGGTTAAAGTAGCAGAGCCCTGCCAGAAATTCATCAGTAAAAATACTCCCGCAAAAAACAACGGATTGCCTGTTATAATAAACAAACTGAAAAGTCCTGACACTGCAATAAAGAATAAATTTCTCGGTACTTTGTTTTTTGAAATAAAGTCCGTTTTGTTTATTAAATACGAAGCTGCAGCCTGCAATATATTTGCTGCAAAATAAACGGGAGCAAGTATTACTACCGTTCCTGCCGTGAAAAGAACAGGTTGCAGGAAGAAACACATAACTACAAAGAAAATATTGTTGACTATTATATTCGTAAGCACTAAAGCCAAACTTTCTTTTGTCGAATATATTTGTTTTAAAGGCTGCATAAAGCCACTTAAATTTTCTTTTATTGAAAATTTTTGTTGTTCTTCAGTTTTATCTTTTATTCTTTCGTTAAAAGTAAATTTTAAACTTGCAATTGTAATTAAAATATTAGGAATTGCAGTTAATATAATTACACTACTTTGACTTGTAACATAAGCAACAAAACCGCCAATTAAAGAAGATACCGCCATTACAACCCATTTTAAAGATAAACTTACACCGTAAATTTCTTTAAATTTATCTGTCTGTTCTATATTATCTAATGTTTCATATAAGAAGGGACTCAAACTTAACGATAATGCGGCAATTCCTATTGTAGGCAGTATCTGTGAAGCAATTAATACCAATGCAGAACAACCGGAGAATGCAAATAATAATGTCCCTATACTTTGCAATGCAAGTGCCGATACTATTATATTTCTGTTTGAAATTCTGTCACTTATAACTCCGCCTGCCAATGATGTTATAAAAGTTACCGGAGCCAACATTGATAATATCAACGATATAAATGATAAGCTGTATCCGCTTGCCTGCATAAATAAAGTATCAAATGATACAAATAAATTAAAACCTAAAATTATCTGCATTAACATAAAAAAATGCACATTTGTTTCCATTTTCTTTGCAGTATCATCATCAACATCTCTGATATTTTGCTTATAATCATATTTAAAATCAAATTTTAATTTATACAATCCGTCATTTATAAATTGTTTTATTTTTATAAATAAACTTTTAATACTTAAATTGCTTAAAGTAAAAACGGTGTTTTCATAATTTATTTTTCCAAAAAACTTTTTATTCTTATCTAAAAATTTATCCAAAAAATCTTTTGTTTGGCTTAAATTGAAATTTTTATTTTTCAATTCGTTAATTAACGATGATAAAAAAAATTTCATTTTATATTGCGATGTTCCCGTTATAAGCGGGCCGTCCGATATTGCATTAAAATTATATATAACAATATCGGATAATATATTTTTATAAGTAACATAATTATTTGCGACGGCATTAGGCATAACAATTACATATTTCAAATTGTTTGCCGCTAAAAGTTCGGAAATATTTTTATGAAAACCGCCTGTTACAATGACATTTGTTTTTCCGGGAACAATTTCTTTAACTATATTTTCTACAAAAATCGAATTTCTTTTTATGTTCAAGTTATAATAAGATTGTAAAATTTTATTATCGGAAATTTCTAAAATTTCTTTTTTGTTTTTTATATAATTATATTTACTAATCAGCCCTTCAAATTTTTCTTTATTGTAAAATAATTTTTCTGCTTCATCAAAATTTAATTTCAATGATACATATTTCTTTAATAATTTTAAATGCTCGTCAAAAAATACAAGGTCTGCCAAGTTTTCTTCTTTAAAAAGCTTTTCTCTTATATCTTGTTTTAAAATTTCAATTTGTTTCAAAAAATTGCTCGCATCAAAATTTTTTTCCAATAAATATTTTTGATACAGCATTTCAATGAAATTAAATTTTTGCAAATCTGTATCTGCTAAAAAATTTTTTAATTCCGGATATATTAAAACAAAACTTTCTTCAATTGTTTTATTTTGCAATTCGGCTAACAACAAAGAATATTTTGAAAAAGACATTTTGCCTTTTAACAATGCAAGTAAATATTGTATTGAAGCTGCTTGGATTTTTTCTTTCTTTAACTTATAATCATACTGTTTCATTAAAATAAAATTTTTAATTTCCGAATAATTTTCAATATTAATATTTATTTTATTCGTTAATGTTTTTAATAAATTAAAAGTGTTAATATTTTCAAAATTATTGTCGGTAAAAATTTTATCATAAACAAACATTTCTTCCGAATAAAATTTTATTTTTTGTTTATTTATTTTCCTTTGAACCGAATTTATTATATATAAAAAATATGTTTCGTTTTTTGACAAAAAGTAATATTGCTGCAAAGCTTTTTTATATAAATCAAAATCTTCAATACCATATAATTTGGAACCTGTTTGCATATAAGCAAAATATTCGCTTCCGCTTAACAAACCTTTATTTAGCATAGTATTAAATATATTTATCTTTATTTCATTATCAATATCATCAAATAAATAAATATCGTTTTGCCCTTTAGGTGCACCTTCAATAAAAATTTTATCAATATCGGTTATTTTGTCAAAATATTTTATTATTGAATAAATATTTTTTTGAACATAAGGCTGGCAATGCATATCCAAAATAATTATTGCATCCGGATTTGTATTATCTGAAATATTTGTTTTATAAACTTTACCGAACTTTGAAGGAATATTTTTTAATATCGAATTTATTGATATATCGGCAGAAATACTTTGTTTTATAAAACCGTTCGCAAATATATTTTGCGGAATAAGTGCCGTTATAAGATAGGCAATTAAAGAAAAAATTGCTACTGTTTTTTTAAACATATTCCCCTCGGAAATATTCTGAAAAACTTAAATAGACCGGACTTATATACCGTTGCGGGGCAGTGTTGGAATTTCACCAAACTTCCTTTTAAGCTTTACTATATCTTTATATTATATATTTTTTTAACATATTTTAATATGCTAAAATATTTTTATGAACAAAATAGAGTTACTTGCACCAAGCGGAAATATTGAAACTTTTTTTGCAGCTGTTTCGGCAGGTGCCGATGCCATATATTTGGGAATGAAAAATTTCAGTGCAAGAAATAAAGCACAAAACTTTTCTTTTTCCGAACTTAACGACTTATGTAACTATGCAAAAGAAAAAAATATAAAAATTTTTGTTGCTTTTAATACATTACTTCAAGAAAACGATATAAAAAAAGCATTTTCTTTTTTGGAACAACTTTCCAAAATAGGACCTGATGCACTTATCGTGCAGGATTTTGCAATTATAAATATTGTCAAAAAATATTTTCCTAATTTAAAATTACATGCAAGCACACAACTTACAATACATAACAGTTTTGGGGCAGAGCAAACAAAAAAAGCAGGTTTTAAAAGGGTTGTTTTAGCAAGAGAACTTTCTTTTGAACAAATAAAAACAATTCGCCAAGCGACGGATATTGAACTTGAAATATTTTGCCACGGAGCATTATGCTTTTGTGTATCCGGTTTATGTTTGTTATCAAGTTTTATAGGCGGCTACAGCGGCAACAGAGGATACTGTACACAACCTTGCAGAAGGTTATGGACAACAGATAACAAACAAGGATATTTTTTGTCTCCCAAAGATTTACAATTGGCAGATTATATACAACAAATAAAAGATATCGGAATAAATTGTTTAAAAATTGAAGGCAGGATGAAAAATAAAGACTATGTTTATAAAACCGTTAAAGCATACAGACTTTTAATAGACAGTTCAAAACAAAATTTTACCGAAAATTTAAAACAGGCAAAAGAGCTTTTGAATTTTGATTATGCAAGGTCGAAAACAATATTTAATTTTATGCCCGGAAACAAAAATATAATAGAGCCGAAACAATCAAAAAATATAGGTTTGTTTTTAGGAAAAGTTTTTAATAAATCAACAGAATCATTTAACATAAAAACGGAATATAAAATATCAGAAGGAGACAAAATAAGAATTGTTGATGACAAAAATGATAAAAATTTTACACTGCAAGTTAAAAATGTAAATTTTGAAAACGGTGTTTATACGGTTTTTTGTAGCGAACCGTTTATTAACAACAATTTTGAAGTTTTTAAAATTGCAGACAGCAAAACGGCAGAAGATTGGAAGAGTAGAGAATTGGAAGAGTGGAAGAAAAAAACAAAAAAACAAACGAAAACAACAAACAACAATGTACCCCTTCACTTTAATGATGATAACCGTTCAACCATTCAACAGTTCAATAATAAAATTTCTTTACCAAAATTGTTTATAAGGATAACTGATTTAAATTGGTTACCTTTAATAAAAAACACAAACTCAAAAACAGTAATAATTTTGGAGCACAATTTATTAAATAGTATTATAAATTTAAAAAATGTTAAAGATTTTTATTTTGAATTGCCCGCTTACATCGATCAAGAAGATATAAAACTTTTTAATAACACAATAACATACCTTATAAAAAACAAAGCCGAAAATTTTTTTATAAATAATTTGGCACACTTTGAATTTTTTAAAAATTTAAAAATTAATCTTTACGGCGGACAATTTTTATATACATTAAACACTTATGCTGCGGAATTTTTAGCTAATAAAAATATCAAGGCTTTTACGGCTTCTGCCGAGGATAATTTAACAAATATTAAAAATTTAGCCGATAAATTAAATAACAATCTTATAATATATTTATTCGGATTTTATAAATTGGCAATATCTAAAATGCAAAATGATATAAGTAATAAAAAAACAATTAAAACTAACAAAGATATTTTTCAAATTTTCAAAAATGATAACTTTACTACTGTAATTTCAAAATATCCGGTTAATCTTTTTGAATATAAACAAATACTTACAAAATTAAAAATTAATTCTTTTGCAATAGATTTATCTTTTATTAAACCTGATATAAATTTTATAAATTTATTAATAAATGCTTTTAACGGAAATGTAAATTTAAATTCTATGACAACTTTTAATTTTGAAAAAATACTTCAATAAAATTTAATTTATAATGATTGTTCCACTAATTTAATGTTTTGTTCCGTTTGGTAGACAAGTTGATTGTTTTTTATTTTTATAAATAAATCTTTCGTTTCATTAAACTTTTCTGTTTTTTTTCATTTGTCTTGATGAAAATAAATTTTTACCGGTAATATCATAAGAATCAATTTAGGTTCCATTGAAGATATAAAAAAATCGCATTATCAAGTTTAAATGACATATTATCTTCTTAATTTTGACAACAATCTTAAAATTTCAAATACTATTTATCAAAATAAAAATTTACAGAAATAGGGATAATTTTCACAATAATATAAAAATTTAGGCAAAAATCAAAAACATATCAATAACTTGCTATCCGTGTTGTTACTAAACACTTGACAAACTTTTTTTATTTTTTTATAATCATTCGTGAAATAAATCACAAAAGGAGGATGTATGCCGCAAAAGAAACAAAAAAAAGAGATTATTAAAAAAACAGTAATACCGGAAACTGCACCGGTCACGGTTGATACGGTAGAAAAATTAAATGCTTTAATTGCCAGAGTAAAAAAAGCACAAACGGAATATGCAAATTATTCACAAGAGCAGGTTGATAAAATTTTCAAAGTGGCAGCAACAGCAGCAAACAAAGTAA
>Ga0247611_10005471_pt1 | contig 16769 bp, 30 predicted proteins | sample 177DNAGHGhighgp2_FD_192422 | JGI IMG/M metagenome (GOLD analysis project Ga0247611, IMG submission 192422) | Sheep rumen microbial communities from Palmerston North, Manawatu-Wanganui, New Zealand - 1770 DNA GHGhigh gp2 | ecosystem: Host-associated > Mammals > Digestive system > Stomach > Rumen... | reverse complement strand
AGAACTCGCGCGGCTTCGTCGGGATGAGCAACCCGATCGGCTTTGCCGAGCGGGTATGCCCTGACGAAGGGCATCGCGCACCTGTATTTTAATTGTTAATTATGAAATGAAAATGAAATTATCGTAACTTTTCATATGCATATCCCCTATCAGTGGTGTAATGAATGTGCCGTATATGAAATTGTTCTACAATTGCTGTCAGGCAAGCATCGCAAGGACGACTCATAGCAATAGTGCCATCTTTCCATTCTCTATAAATATAGAGATGTACGCGCGAAAAATCAATATCCAAATATTTAATACGATTTAGAACATCCATCTCAGCATGCAATTTTTCGGGCAAATATCTATTGCCGCTATTCTTAAATCTATATACATTAAATTTCGCTTGTGTAGTATGCGTTTTATCACTATTACATCCTTTGGCTAAAATTGTGCCACGATAAACCGCAATACAACCTATGCGCGCAGAACCGCAATATGTTGCCTGCAATGATACTTCGCGCGCAATACGAAACAAGTGGGAGTCATTCATAATTTTTTCATCCTTTATTTTTTCTTACAAATATATTATAACAAAAAATAAATGAAATGTCAATCATCACAATGATAGCTACCAAAATCAGTAATTACTACATTATCACCAATCAAACCAACATTTCCCATATGCAAATCATTAATACTAAATGCAGTACAAAAATCAGTTAATCTATTAAATACATCTTCCCCATACTGCATAAAGAACCATAATCCAACCTGTTTATTTCTCTGCGTAAGCGGGCTATTACACTTATTAATATAATCTTGTTGTGCGGGGCTACCTTTTTCTGCATATCTCACATCGCATTGTGCGCGCTCATATCCATACAACCGAATTAAAATTTCAAATTCTCGTTCTTCGGATTCAGCCGCATCCAAAAACTCCTCATTACTCAATTCAGTATAATAGCCCTCAATATCATGCGCCCGCACAATACGCCTATATTCACCTAAATAAACGGCTTCGGTAAAATATGATGCTAGTCCGCAATGTTTGGCTTCCTTATAAATCTCAACTTCGCGCGCAGAACTACTATCACCCCATTCATCATAATCAATATCCCATTTAACAATATACGGGTAGTCATTTTGGGTATCAATTAAAGCCGCACGAGTAGCACCGCAGGCTACTTCCGCATTATCAAATGTCCAATCCTCATTGGTATCATTATGAATAAGAAAATTTTGGAATGCTAACGACTGTTCGCGCAGATCATCAAGTAAATCGCAATAATGTTCAAATACCATTTTCTTATCCATACTATCATGCTCCTTTCCTTACCTTACATATATATTATAATATAAAATTTAAAAAAAGTCAAGAAGTGGGTGAAAAATAAACTATGAGGATGTAAGTATGGATACCTCTATGTAAACAAAAATAAAAGAAATAAGAAAAAGGTAGGCAAAAAATAATTACGGAGAAGTAATAGCGCGAAAAAATTTTATAGGTGAGTTCGTGTGGGAGGGACGATCATTAGAAAATAGGGGTAAAATAGGGGTGTGCGCATAATTTTCAACCCTTGTCAAGTATTTGACTATTACAATTTTGTTTTGGGAAATGAAATTTCATGTATAATCGGGGAAATTTTCGGGACATTTGAAAATGAAATTGCAAATTGAAATTTTAAAATGAAATTGAAATTGAAATTACAAATTTTAATTTATGGATCATGCCTCTGCAATTAAAGCTCTCCGTGGACAAATCCCCCTAAATAAACAGAAAATACTATTATACAATTCTCTGTTAGAATAGGGGGATTTTTTTATCTAATAAGCTGCGCGTTCGCTACGCTACCGGGCTTCGCCCGCTACGCTTCGCTTCGCGTATAATATATTTACTTTCCGCAGCTACGCTGCTTCGCAGCTTCGCAGCTACAAGTAAATATATTATATATATAAGAAATATATATAAGGGAAAAAATTGGTATATTTTTTTGACTACCTACTAATAGGAGCATAGGGTGTAGTCAAAAAAATATACCTTTTTATTACTACAATTTTATTTTAATAAAAAGAGTAAAATGTATGTAGTAGAGGATAGATTTTCTACTTTTCATTAGAAAAAAATATTTACCAAATATTTGACATATATTATAAATTATGCTATAATATAAGTAATAAAGAGGAGTGAGTCTATGAACAAACTTACCGTTACAGATTTACAATAGCAGCAGAAATTAATTTTTCGCCGCGGTGACTACAACATTATTGATTGCGGCATACGTACTGGAAAAACTTATTGGGCGATGAACAACTTACAGCAATTTACTAGGGATGGTAAACTTTGCCGCATTTTATTTCTAGTAGATACTACTGCTTTAAAGGATTAGTTACTTGCGAATTATAGTGACAGTTGCATGGAAGCGGATGACATGTGGCAGCATTAGCCTAATACTTGGGATGGATAGAGTAATAATAAGATTGGCGTAATGTGTTATCAGCGGCTAGGCATGAAGTTCATTAAACAAGAAACAGATTTTTTAAAAGAGATTGATGTTATCTGCTGGGACTAGTGTGATAGTATTTTTGACTTTGCCACACAAGCATTTGTAAAAGCGCGTAAAACTGATTTCGCTAGACGAGATGTATCTAACGCAGAAGTCCTTTCAGTTATTCAACAGATGTCCACTAAGAAAGAATATATGCCACTTATATTGTTAGGTGAATGGTAGCATATTATTTAGTTAGGCGAGATCATGTGTATTGGCTTGTCTGCCACGCCTGAGCGCGCGTATACTTATTATAAATCATTAGTAAGCGCGAGCTATCAAGGTAAATTATAGATGGGCTATCGTGTAGCTAAGGATATATATTTTTGTAATATTATAGAACATATCAATCAATTAGTTCCAGTAGCAGGACATGGATATTGGTGTTTTTCTCCTTTAATTGAGCCTAATCAGTAGCTTGTTCGTGCAGCTCGTGCGCGAGGTTTTAATGCTATTGAATTACATTCTTTACAAAATACTGATAAGCCGATGGATGACTAGCAAAAACGAGTATATAATATGATTGTTGCTACTGGCTTAATTCCGCCATAGTATGATTTTGTGATTGTTAATCGAGCTCTTGCGCGAGGCATCACAATTGTTGATAAACGCTTTGACCATGTAATTATTGATTCTGTTAATCAAGTCGATAGAATACAAGCAGCGCGCCAAACATTTGAATATCAACGACACTTGAAAGTTTTAGCGCCTGAGATTCCAGCTTAGTATTTAAATACATGGCTGCCTGTATAGGTTTGCCGCGAGTTAGCTGAATATATGAATGTGCCGTAGCTTGATAATAAAAATAAAAATTGCGCGCGTATAATGACGTGGAACAAATTAAAAGATTATTTGCCAGTAATGGGCTATAATGTTGAGCAAAAAAGAAAAAAGATAAATGGGAAGATAATGCAATGCTATTATATTACTGGTGAATGGCATGATGTAGAAATAAAAGATAATGAATTCTTGTAGCTCGTAGCAGCAAAAGAAAATGAATAAGCGCAGTTATCTGCGCTTATTTTTTTTATTAATAATTTTATATATGTAATATATATGAGAGATATTTCAAAAATTGTATGAGCCGAAAATATAGTTATTATAAGTTTACAACTAATTTTATTATACCACAATCCCAGCTCTATGTCAAGTATTTCTCCGCCGTAATTATTTTACCAGCTTGTATGCGCGGGCAGCTTATTACTTGACAAATAATTTAAAATATGTTATACTAAAATTAGTTTTTAAAAAAATAAATAAAATTTATTTTTAATTTAATTATATCATAAATTTTAAAATAAATCAAATAATTATTTAAAATAAAATAAAAATTATTTCCAGCTTGACAAATAATATAAATTATGTTATAATAAAATTAGAGTTTATTTTAAAATAAAATTTTTTATATAATATCCCATTATATTATAATATAAATTAAAAAATTTGTCAAATATTTAGCAGCTGCATATTAGGTAAACCCAGCTCCCAGCTTGTCAAGTATTTGACGCAGCTCCCAGCTCGCCTAGCTTCTGATGCAGCTTTCCAGCTCCCTCGCGCCGTGCGGGCATATACGTATAATTTATACCTCTTCCTCCTTGATGTACTTTTATTATACCATAATTTACATCTTTCGTCAAGTAGTTAGTTGTGTCTAACTTTAACACATTAAAGTGATAGCACTTTATCATAGTAAAGTAGTTAGATATGACTAAGTGAAAATTTAGATGTTTAACATCTAATTTTTTTCTATTGACTTTTCTTTGATTTTATGCTATTATATATTCGTAAAGAACAAGGACAGTTCTAAAAACCGAAAGGGTTAAAACATGAATTTAATTGCAAGAGCGTTAGAAGTTGGGCATCCCGCGGTCTATCTGTTAATTTTTTACTTCTTGGTGAGCCGTTGATTTTTATTGGCATGTATGTTTATGATAGAATTAAAGAAAGAATAAAAGAAAGGATAAAGTAAAATGAAGAATTTGGTTATGACAAAAATGACGGTAGAATATAAGTATTATCCTTTATTTGATGCATATTGTCGTAGACGTGGTATACTATTTCATTTATGCGGTGGTGGGTTTAGACGTGGGTTTGTTAAGAATGGAAAAGATTATGTAACTTATAATATTTGGCCTTGCGATTATGATTTTATGCGTTTGATGATGGAAGATCTCCCGTGCTAAGCGGGAATTTATTTTTAGATGTTTAACATCTAAAAGTTGGTGTTGACTTTTTTGATAATATGATATAAAATACTTTTGAAAGGTCGGTGGTTTTGATGATTAAGTTTGAAAATGGAAAAAAATATAAATATGAACATCTGGATTTGGTAGCATTATTTGGTTGTTTAAATACTTTGGCTATTATCGCGTGGAATAAAGGCGCTTATGTGGGGTTGCCTGTTAATGTAATTGGGTTATTTTATGATTTAAAAAAAGGATGCCATATTAATAATATAATTATGCGGTTGTCTTTAATTGTAATGAATATCTATTTTCTCACGTTGTGAGAAATAGAAATTAGATGTTTAACATCTAAATATTTTGCGCGCCATTAGACGCGCTCGGACATCTTTTTAATTACTTCAATTGCGTCTTTAACTTCTTGATAATATTCAGGATATTCTTCATTATCATAGTATTCTTCTATTTCGTCAAGTTCGTTATTCATAATATAATAAGCGAGTTGTAGAGCCTGTTTTTCAGTCATTTTTTCTTTCTCCTTTTTTCATTTTTATTTACTTTTTCTTCTTGAAAAATAGGGGCTTCCAATGCAGAATTGATATATTGACCAGAAGGTGTGAATAAAAAATCTATTGTGCCACCATCATCGACCATATCTGTAATAAGCATCATGCCACAGTGACTTTTGCCATCAGTACAATACCATCTACAATTGGGATCAAAAGTCGTTTCAATGCCTAAATCATTTAATGCTTTTTCTAAGGCTTTAATTTTATCCATTATTTTAGCCCTTTCATCATATAATATATTGTCTTAAAGTTTGCGTGTGTTATCTTTTAATAGTATTAGGATCAATTTTATCAGACATTTTTATCCATAATTTTTGTAGAATTTGATATTCTTTTTGTTCTGGTACATGAGATACATTGCAAGGTAAATATCCTTCATTATCATAATAAGCAGTTTCAATAGCATCCATTTCTTCTTGTGTGAATTTAATTTTCATTCTTCTTCCCAACCTTTCTTATGTTTTTCTTTCTTATTCCTTTTATCAGGAATAATTTTAGTTACGGGAGAAATGTTACCCCAATCTCTTCTTATACTTCTATTTATTTCATAAGAGTTACGGGGTTTAGTTTTCTTTTTCTTACTCATGTTCCTTACCTCCTTGTTACGATATGAGTATACCATGAAATATAGAAGAAGTCAAGAAATTATTTTAGATGTTAAACATCTAAATATGTTAAAAGGAAATTGCGGTTACACCGCAATTTCTCTATCAAGATACTGATTCGGGTCGTCCTTTTCGGCTTCTTTCTTTGCTTTCTTTGCGCGGGCGGCTTTATCCTTTGCGGCCTTCTCTTCACTCTTGCGCTTCTTTTCGGCCTTTTTCGCCTGTGCTTCATTGTATTTTGCAATTTCGTTTTCCATCAATTCACGAGCGGTCATATCTTCACGTTCTTCTGCAACAATAGCGCCGATGCGGACATAACGCTCTACACCGTTGAGGTCAGTCAGGATAACACCATACTGACGGTCATTGACCTTGACGTATTCAAGGTCAGAATAACTTGAATTGCGGTCAAGCAGATCATCAAACACGACAGAACGGAGGTTAGCGTCAACAACATTCTTAGTATACGTCATACAGTTTCCCTTTCTGGTTTTGTTAGTGTTTTCCTTCACTTTCTGAATATAGTATAGCACATGATTTGAAAATTGTCAATAACTTTTTTTAATTCTTTTAAAATGATTTTTAGATGTTTAACATCTAATTAATATAAGCGCGCATGCGCTTATTCTCTATAATCATCATAGATTTCAAGTTCATATTTTATTTGAACAATTTCGTCAGCAATTTCTTTATCAACATAATATCTCAAATATTCAGTATTAGGTTCATTATACCAAAAGTTTTCTTTAAAAATTATTTCTCCTTCATTTTCATAAAACTTTACAATGTCTTGAACAGTATTAAATGTTTTTATTTCTGGAATCGCACTGCTTGTTCTTGTTACAACAAATTTCATTTAATGTTCTCCTTTCATACCATAAAAATATAAACCAGAAAGCGCGATACCAAGAAGCGTTAAGGGAAGAAACTTCTTATCAAAAATTCCCCAAATTAGACCCCAACTTGAAAATAAAATTGCGAGACTACCAATCACCTTCATCACTTCATCCCTCACTTTCATAATTATTATACTATATAATTTAAGAAAAGTCAACAATTATTTTTATAACAAATAAATAATTTTTAGATGTTTAACATCTAAATATATTTTAATATAAAAGGTACTTCACTCAGTGAAGTACCATACATTATTACGCTGTGTCTTTTTTAAATATTCGCCCTGATAAAATACTTTACCGTTGATTTTGATCATATAGGGCGTTTTATGCGGTCTTTCAAGAATCCGGACTTTCTGATATTCAGTTTCCGGGACGGCGCCAAGGTCAAAGCAAGCGAGCAAAATCTCTGTTTCAATGTTACAATCCATCAAGCCCATGTGTGCTTCTTCAAAATCAACATTGCCCGTAATATAACGGAAAACTGTTTCTGCTGTTTGACTATAATTCCCTGATTCAGTAAAGAAACTATGCTGTTCACAAAAAGCTTTATATTCCGGCGTGTTAGTGATGAATTGTCCGGCATAACCCATAATATCAAAAACGGGAACATTATCGAGAGGATTTTCGCATTTATACCAGTCACAATTAAAGTTAATGACATTATCGTCAAAATCACTATTGTAGGCATAAACGGCCTTTACATCATATTTTTTGATGTCTCTTTTTAATTCCTGCATGATATGGCCGTATTTTTTCATCTCTGCTTTGCGTGCCCGCATGAGTGCTACATACTTAGGGCGCTTTTCTTTATAGTAAGCACTTTCAAACAGTGGGAGATTATGCCATGCCTGTTCAACCACAAAATGTTTTTCCGCAAGGCTGTCTCCATCATCACCAATAACTTTATAGCTAACATCATACGCAAAGGGCTTGTTCAGACTTCCGGCGGTTTCGGTATCCAGTACAATTCTGCTCATTTTAGTTTCCTTTCCGGTTTGTGAGGTTTCCTTCCTCTTTACGTAAACATAATACCACGGAAAAGAAGATTTGTCAACAACTTTTTTTAATATTTTTAGATGTTTAACATCTAAGAAAAAAAAGAGCCATTAAGGCTCCATAGCATAGTCAATAATCAAAGGTTTCTTTTTATAACAGCCATAATTTCCTGCGTGCATATCTGCGGTATTATTCATAATAAAGCGATATTCTGCGACAGATAAATGTTGCATATAGTAACATGCTATTTTGGTAGAAACATTATTGACTTTTGGCATAATATAGAAATATTTTTTTCCTACCAATACTTTACTGATTTCTGCAAAAAGATAGGAGTATTCACTGTCTTTAAATTTCTGCCAGTGCTGAAACTCATCTTCACAACCGCCGGCCCATTCACGATTATTGCCATAATCGAATTTAATAACATAATCAGAATAGATAATAGCACAACGAGCGGCCCCATGCTTAACAATAATATTTGTGTGATGTTCTTTATTATATTCATCAATGCGGGCTTCTACACTTCGCCAAGAACGACAACCTTTAATTACAGGAGCCATACGAGTAATGAATTTTTCCGCGCGAACCTTGTAATCAGATTTCATACTTTTACCTTTCCGGTTTGTGGTGTTTCCCTTCACCTTTCATAGATAGTATAACATATTATTTTGAAATGTCAAGAGAATATTTTAGATGTTTAACATCTAATATATTAAGGCGAGTTAGTCGCCTTTAACAATTATATTGTAGTGTATGATGGACTTGTTCACTCCTTTTCGTTTAGTATGAAAAAAACTTCTGTCCATCCTTCGGAACAATTACCAAGTTCTTTTGTAAAGCCTTCAAGTTCAAATTTGTCCATAAGAAAACTCCGCATTTTCCCACCCCACCAAGCACAATGAACTTTCCAGAATCTACGGTCTTTTAATTTCAAATATTTTTTTGCAAGTTTGATATTCCAACCCATACCATTATCAAAGAAGTCAAAACTTTTATTTTCGGCGTCCCAATGAGAACGACGAGGAATGTAATAGTTTAGAATTTCGTTTGCACGTTTTTCGCTCCATTCTTCTTTTCTGTTAAGCCATGCATGAATTTTTTCAAACAGTATACTGCCAATCCAGAGCGGGAATAGAATTACGCGAAGAATCTTATAGCCATTTTTATTCCACCACTTGCGAATTTTATGTTCTTTTCTATTCTTGCCCTGCATTGCTTTAATAACTTCATTCGTCATAGTGATTACTTCCTTTCTATCCCTTTGGGACAAGTATAATATATCATATAGATAAGGAAATGTCAAGAATACATTTTAGATGTTTAACATCTAAATTTCTTAAAAAGAAAAGAACCGCCGAGAGCGGTTCTTTTCCATATTACGCCCGGCAGTAGGTGTTCGGCTTGCCAGGAATGACCTTGATTTCATCCTGCCACAGGTGCGTCAGAGCATACTGCACCTTGCCACGAATACCACGAGCGGGCAACTTGTCCTCAATGCTTTCATAAAGTTCGGCACAAGTGACGGGAGTTTCATCAAGAGCGCCGACAATAATGTCGTGCAGGGCATCATAAGCTTCGGCTTTCTTCGCCTTGACTTCATCGTTGCGATGAAGATCCTTGTAAACTTCGGCAAGCACGGTTTCTTTGTTCTCAAAATCGGCAGAGGACAGCACGGCGTAGATAGTGTTCAGAGAAGCGTTAGTCATAATAGTTTCCTTTCTGGTTTGTTGAGGTTTTCCTTCCTCTGTTCTTTTATATTCTACCACATTTCGTGGAGAATGTCAAGTATTTTTTTGTTAAGTTTTTGTTACAAGAGAGAGGATTGCGGCCTGTATAGGTTAAGATTGAATCTTCCTACAGGGTTCTCCGACTTACCTCCTTATGCCGAGTCACACGGCGTCCTCTCCCTTGGAACATCTTTATTATACCATAGATTCGGGAGTTTGTCAAGGGGTTTCGCAAACTTTTTTCGCATATTTTGTTTGCTATTGGCCAAATGTTTCCGTCGTCCATGCGTATTGTTTCCGTTGACTTTCGGCAACCACCTTGACCTGTCAGGGTTGCTCCCCTCACCTGACATAGATATGATACCATAGATTTGAAAATATGTCAATATATCTTTTGAAGTTTTTTCTAATGATATTTAGATGTTAAACATCTAAAATCTAAAAGGGACATTTATTTTTTGTTCCAAGGATAAAATTCGTGTCCTTCTTTGTCAATCCAAGTAAAATCCCAAGCACCATCAGCCCATGCGTCATTATAATCATCAATCATCTCTTCAATTGTTTCATATTCTCCTTCACATTCTACATCATTTGCGTCTAACCAAAGCATATGATATTTACCATCATTGTATTCATTTTCATAACAGAGTGCTTTGATGCTTTCCAATGTCATCGTTTCGTCCTCCCGTTTCTTTTTTACGTATTGATTATAGCATTGACCTTGTTATTTGTCAAGTATTAATTTTAGATGTTAAACATCTAAACAAAAAAAGTGCGGTTATTCCGCACTTTCCTTAATCATACCATCAAGGCCCTTTTCATTCAATTCCTTTACTACCTTTTTTGCTTCACGCTTAGCTTCATCGGCTTTGCGCTTAGCTTCCTTCTTTGCTTCACTCGCGGCCTTCTTTGCGGCCTTCTCTTCCTGTTCAAGCTTGAAATCTTCCGCGGCGGCGTATCCATCAAAAGCATCATAACCGCCCTCACCGTTGCGCGTGCCACGGGGAATTGAAATTGAAATCTTAGCAAACTTTTCATTTCCTTCTTCATCAACAACCGGGAATGTAAAGGAAGAGGAAGAACAGAAAAGCGTGTCCGTTTCATACTTGCCAGCGACGAACTCCATAAAGTCACGCAGGATAGAGTTACGCAGATTCGTGTTCAGAGCGGTGTTAGTCATACTTTTAATTCCTTTCCGGTTTGATGGGTTTTCCTTCCCTTAGTTCTCTTACATTATAGCACTTTGTTTGAGGTTTGTCAAGTGTTTTTTTAATTTTTCCAAAGGATGTTTTATTTAACGCTTCTAAACTACACGAGAGCATTTAAGCTGAGCCTCAGTGATGACTTGCGAGGTTTCCATTTCTTCCCTTGGAACACCTTTATTATACTATAATTTATAATAGTTGTCAAGTATTTTTTAGGGAAATTTTTTATAATTTTTTAATAATATTTAGATGTTTAACATCTAAAATGAAATTATAAAAAAAAGAAAGGGCTTACGCCCTTTCTGCAAATTCCGGAAGAGTGTAGGCATTAATTTTGCCTTCCTTCTTCACCAGTTCACCAATCCACAGGCGGGTGACCGCATACTGTACCTTAGACTTGCCAAAACCATCAGGCAGTTTGTCCTTGATTTCTTCAAACAGTTCAGAGATAGTGACAGGGACGCCAGCAGAGCGGAAGCCTTCCCACACAATCGGCTTTACACTCTCATACAGTTCACGATTCTTCTGCGCCTTCTCCGCGCCACGATTCAGTTCGGCCTTGATTTCATCAACGGCGTCTGCGACATCAGAAGGAAGGAAGTTCTGAGCGGCAAAATAAGCGACGAGGGTCTGCATAGTGTTCTTCTTCATACTTAATTCCTTTCCGGTTTTAAGGACTTTTCCTTGTCCTGTTTACGTATTTATTATATCACAGTTTCGGGAACTTGTCAAGAGTTTTTTCAACTTTTTTTGAAGTTTTTTTGTTTACTCTTTGTTGTCCCCTCCCTGATGACAATAACAGTATAGTATAATTTTAGGAAAAAGTCAAGCATTGAATTTAGATGTTTAACATCTAAATTTTTAAAATGAAATTGAAAAGGCGGATTACTCCGCCTCTTCCTTTGCTTTCTTTTCCGCAATCTTGCGGGCCTTCTCTTCTTCCTTAGCCTTCTTTTCGGCGGCCTTCATTTCCTTTTCGGCCTTCCATTCTTCGGCAACTTCGTAAGGATCAAACGCCGGAGAAACCTTAGTCGGCTTATAAGCCTTGCTCTTGACGGTGATTTCCGTCCATACTTCCTGTCCGTCAACTTCCTGCAAGATAGCCCAGGAAGCATCGGCAAACTGAACGGCGTCATTAGCTTCAAAAACATCGGACAGCAGAGCGACAGTGTTAGTGCGAGCGACAGACTTAATTTCAGAAGCGTTCATAGACATAATTTAATTTCCTTTCTGGTTTTTAAGAGTTTTCCTTCTCTTGATTACGTATTTATTATAACACGGATTTTGTAGTTTGTCAAGAGTTTTTTTTATTTTTGTTCCATGTGCAAGTTGTCATCTTGCACAGGACTCTGAGGCCACCCACGCTGACGAGTGCGCTGGTTTCTCGTCTTGTCCCTTGGAACAATTATAGTATACTACGATTTATAGAAAAAGTCAACAACTTTTTTCTTTAATTTTTTATATATTTTTAGATGTTTAACATCTAAATAATAATGGCGGTTAAACCGCCGATTAGTAAGCCTTAAGCCAATCATCCCATGATTCCCAAAACGCGTCCCAGTCATCACAATCTTCAAGCGGGTCATCAATGTGACATACTCCGCACTGATCACAATAAGGACAATCACCATAAGCATTGACAGGACAGTAAGTAAAATCACCATTATACGTCCCTTGTTTAGCGTCTCTCATTTTAATTGTCTCCTTCCATATTATCATTCCATTCAGGAGGACCAAAACTTGCACACAGTTCGTCAATTGTCCACTCTGTGATATATTTCCAAACATCATCCCACGATTGAACATTCCAACCACGATCAAGTTTATAATAGTCTAAATTATTGCCAAGATCAAAGGTTGCAGTTACTGTATACTTCATTTTTAAATACTTCCTTCCCGTCCCTTTCGGACAAGCCTATTATAGCATAGTCCGATAATCTTGTCAAGACTTTTTATATTTTTTTAATAATGAATATTAGATGTTTAACATCTAAATTATATCCGCTCATTGCATGAGCGGCATAGAGATAACTTTAATGGTAGCAACTGGAAATTCTTTATAGTTTGCATCAGTGCCCCAAATGAAAATTTGTAAGGTATCACCGCACTTGACTTCTTGACGTGTCCATAAGTATCCATCGTATGGTGCTTCCAAAGTGCCAATGAGATCGTGGGCTACTTTATCTGCTAATGAATAAGAAGCACAAGCCATGTCAATAGCGGGCGAACAATTTTCTAATTTAGTGATAACTAAATATACTTTTTCCATACTTCATACCTCACTTTCGTAAACAGTATACTACAAATTTTCTATAAAGTCAATAGATAATATTAGATGTTTAACATCTAAATAATTTCCCGCATTATGCGGGAAACAGAACTTTGTCCATTTTCTTATGAGCACGATAACAAGCGAAGACAATTTCACTTTCAATTTTTACATCTTCAAGGGCTGTATGCTCTTCGTTAAATTCTACATCCTGTGTAATAAAACGATAAAGAACTTCGGCCGTAAGCTGACAACGCGGGGTCTTGTGCTTAGTCATAAAACCATTTTCAGCACAGAAATTTTTATAGGAAGGACGATTATTAAATATAGAACGGGCCATTTTCATACTATCCCAGACTTCAAGGTCGGGTAGCACTCGGGAACGATACCCCGTCAAATATTCGGCGGTTGTGTTAAGCGCGTCAATATCAAATCTTGCATTGTGCGCGCAAATTGCAACAACGTTATGAGTTTTGCAATACTTGATAATTTCTACCATAATTTCAAAAAACGGTTTCATAATATATTCACCAGTTGCCAGTCCGGCCCAATACTGCGGAATTTTATCTGCATAATATGCGGATTGCATTTTCTGCCATTCGCCCATAAAAATCTCCGGCACAAGGTAGGAACGTTCTTCAAGAACTTCGCCAGTCGTTGGGACAACGGCTTCCCAACCAATATTATAGGTGAGATTATTGCCAGGAACAACTTCATCAGTTTTACGAATGTTACAAGTTTCGGTGTCCAGTACGATAATCTGCTTCTTTTCCATGTTGTTGTCCTTTCTGGTTTTGCGTTGTTTTCCTTCAACTTTCTTAATCATTATACTATACGAAAATAAAATTGTCAAGATATTTTTAAAATTATTTCTGAATATAATTAGATGTTTAACATCTAAAAATAAAAATTTGGCGTTTTAGCGCCAAATTGTTTTTCCTTCTTTAATAAATTTACTTTGATTATGATCTACTTTCTTTTTTAGAAACGCCGGAATCTTTTTAGTTCCGCCATAAACCATGACCAGCTCATGCTGTGTTGTAACATACATAGTTACCAGTTTCGTCTTATCTTCGTTTTTTACCAGCGTTATACCTGTGTCTGTAATACAGATATATTTGCCAGCTGACATATCAGTGCCCATATACTTCTCTCGAATTACTTGGCCGATACCAATTTCTTCAATGATATGTTTTACCCTGTCCGCACGCTGATACTGTACATGGTAGGTCATTTCCATTGTCTCGTCCTCCTCTCTTTGATGATTAAAGTATACCACAATTTTGAGATATAGTCAAGTTTGATATTTAGATGTTTAACATCTAAAATAATAAGCCGGATCAATCCGGCCGAATGTATGTAAAATAGTTGACATTCTTTTTCCAATCATAAATTTTTATCATTTCACATTCGGGATCCATCCAATAAATACTTGCGGCTTCAAGTGCCCTATGAATATCGGATACGATTTCTGTTTTGCTCGTGCAATCTTCATATACTGTGATAATTTGAAATCTGTTTTCCATGATTCGTTCCTCCCTTTCTTTTATGGCTTTATTATAGCATAGTTTCGGGAAGTCGTCAACTTTATTTTTTAGATGTTTAACATCTAAATTTCAAATTTAAATTTGGAGTTTTGGGAAATAAAAAGATGTCGATTTACATCGGCATCAATTCAACTTTGAATTTCAAATTAAACAGTTTAGAATCTGCATCATTTTCAAGTTTGTTTCGGGTTTTTTCTGCGTCTTCTTTTGTCAAAAAGCCTTCTTCAATTACAAAACCAAATTGCGCGTCGATAACTGCCACTGCCACATAGTCGTGACCTCCTTCATTTGATGACTATATTATAGCATAGTTTTAGGAATTAAGCAAGAGATAATTTTAGATGTTTAACATCTAAATTTGGAAATGAAATTATCCTGAATTTCAGGATATTATTTTATAATTTCATAATCATTTAATTTTTCATAATACAAATTGAAATTGCCATATTCCACAGAAGTTGGATCTGTAATATCATCAAGTTGTAATTCACATGCGTCTTGCATGAGTTCTGTTTCGGGAACAATGTGACCATATTCTTTGTGCATCCAATAATAAATTTTCATTTTGAAATACCGCCTTTCTTAATTTCAAATAGATTATAGCATAGTTTTAGGATTTTGTCAATAGAACATTTTTAGATGTTTAACATTTAATTTAAAAATGAAAGTGCTAATTACTTAGCACTTTTATTTCCTCGAAAATAATAGATACCTAAGCATACTACAAAGAAAGTCCAATAGTTGAAATGCGCGGCGTTAAAAGCATCAGCAATTACATTATTCCACGCAAGAGTAAACAGTCCTGCCGGAAAAGCTACACCAATAAGAAGAGAACCAATCAAATATCCAATAGCTTCCGCAACCGTATACTTCTTCATAATTTTGTTCCTTTCTGGTTTGTTAGAGTTTCCTTCTCTTTCTTACGTATAGAGTATATCATATATATATGTATATGTCAATAAGTATATTTAGATGTTTAACATCTAAGCATATAAGGCGCTTTAAGCGCCATGAATAAGTTCTTTTAATACTACCATTATTTCGTTTGGCTCATATGCTTCACCTGTCCACACCTGACGATTATACGCTTCATCATCAAAAAGAATATCGTTATCAGTGTATCTATATGCCCGTTTAGCATTGCCATAACTAACAACATTAATTTCGTCCCATGTTACTGACGGCAAGTGCTGATTTAACCATGCTAACTTCGTCTGTGCAACTTCTTCGTTATAGCTCCATGAGCCATTCTTGCTTGTCCAGCTGATAACACCTATACCATACCCAGCAGCTTGCACACGATGAAGCAACTTCGCCAGCTGGCTCATACGTACCAGCGGTTTTGCCTGCGCATATGGCGCAGTATCTTCTGCCATGAGCATTTCAAGCCAACCTTCAACGCCGTAAAGGTCCGCAATCGTGCCGTCCATGTCAAACCAGACCATTTTTTTGACCATTTTTTCCATTGCCCTAACTCCCTTCTGTTCCCTTTGAACATGCTTAGTATATCATAGAATCAACCACTTGTCAAGAAAAAATTTTAGATGTTTAACATCTAAAAAATTTTGATGGCCATTATGGCCATATGGTTTTACCATTTCGGATATATCGTCTTTCATTATATTGTACTTTTTCCCAAACGTTTTCCGGCACGTTCATACGTCCATTATATACTCTGATTAATTCTCGTGTAGTGGTTACATAGATTGTAATAATCTTCATTTTATTCTCTGATTTCACAATGGTTACACCTGTATCTGTTACACAAAGCACTTTTCGCGCGAAGTTTCTGTTGCTTGATACTTCTGTTCTTTCCTGCACGATGTTTCCTAAACCAATTAAACTGATAATGTTCTGGATCCGATTATACCTATCATTTGCGCAGTGGCTTGTCATTGTGGCGGTTTTCATGGTGTCAATCTCCTCTCGTTTTCTTTGTCTACATTATACAACAAAGATTTTTAGTTGTCAATAGATTTTTTTAGATGTTTAACATCTAAATTTTTTTAATAAAAAAGTGTATTGCTCAGCAATACACCAGAGACATATCCGACCATTTTAGCACACTGATTTGATTATACTTTTTTCCATCCGCAAGAGCTTGCTTTTTCGTGTTCACTCGATAGCTGTGATCTACATAATAGACGCTGTCGCTGTACCAGATGCCACAATCGCCATTCATTTGTTCAATAGCTTTCAGTGCTTCTTCGGCGGTTTTGCACTCAACGCCATAAT
>Ga0247611_10005470_pt1 | contig 16769 bp, 13 predicted proteins | sample 177DNAGHGhighgp2_FD_192422 | JGI IMG/M metagenome (GOLD analysis project Ga0247611, IMG submission 192422) | Sheep rumen microbial communities from Palmerston North, Manawatu-Wanganui, New Zealand - 1770 DNA GHGhigh gp2 | ecosystem: Host-associated > Mammals > Digestive system > Stomach > Rumen... | reverse complement strand
GAAGAATATTTTGTTTCAATATTAGAAGAGTTTGAGAAGGATTATTTAGAGAATTTTAAATAATATAATTAATAATATGCAACAATTACAAGAAGATGATTTTATCTATAATTTGCTTATAGAAGCAGGTTATTCTCCCGAAAATGATGATTTTGAGGCTCTAAAAGAAGAAATAGAACCGCTTTTAATGGATAAAATTTTTTCAAGAGTTTTTGAAGAATTATCTAATGACCAGAGAAAAGAAATTATGAGGTTGTTTGATGCTAAAAAAGAAGCTGAAGCTTTGAGCAAGATAGAGAAGATGATCCCAGATTATGATAATTTCTTGGAAGAAGTTTTTCAAGAATTTGCAGAAGAATATCTAAGAACAGTGAAATAGGAAATTAAGAACTATTGACTTTGAGATAAAAAGTTTATATATAATAAAAAACTTAAACGATATTTTTAAACAATAATAATTGGTGATGTCTAAATTTTGAAACGCTATGTGAAATACAATTGCAGTCCCTGTAAGATGAGTAGGGACTACTTTAAATACATGAGTTGATGTTGTTAAGACGTGATGGAATGTAATTTCTGATATGGGGAAAGTCGTTTCTGATACAGGGAAAAAAGCTCGAGAAACATTATCAAGTTCATGGAATGCTTGAAAATGGTATAATAAGCTTTATCAAGTTCCAGCAGGAGTTGCTATATCTTGAGCAACTATTGTTGAATGAGCAGTAAGAACTGTTGTTGAGCCAGCAAGAAATCTATTCTTAAATGTTCGTGATAGTGTGGGGAACTTCTTTAAGAATATTGGAAATACCTTAAAAAGAACTTTTGATACAACAACACCGGTTTCTGATTTCTCATATGAAAAACTAAAAATGAAAGAACCAACTCGTGAAAATTGGACATCGAAATTAGCATGGTGGAAGAAATAATAAAAAGGAGCTTATAAAGCTCCTTTTTTCATCATCATATATTCAATTAAGATTAATAATATTCAAGCAGCAGCAAGTATTCATTGAATTAGCCAGGCTTCCATAACAATTGTTGTTTCTTTTATTCATTTATATTCAAGAAGATGATGGAAAGGAGCAACAGCAAATAATTTTTTCTTAAATACTTTTTTCCAAAAAATTTGAAGGAAACTAGAGAAGAACTCAACAATAAAGAACCCAAATATAATTAGAAATGGAATTAATACACCAAATCTCATGTTCATTAGATAAATAAGGGAGGATAGTATTCATCACAGTGCAAATGCTCAGGAATCTCACATAAAGAGTTTTGCGGGATTGATGTTAAAAAACAAGAATGCTAGTAATGTAGCTACTAATATTCCAACAATACTACTAGCAAGATATGTACCATTTAAGAATGTCATTGCAGCAAAACAAGCCAAGATAATAGCCATTAATCATCAAGCTAATCCATCTAATCAGTCTGTGATATTAATAGCATTAACTACAGCAACTGTCGCTATAAATGTCAAAATTGGGAATAAGATTCATACCTGAATTTTTCATGCTATTGGCCAAAAATTGATATAATCAATTCATAATTTTACATAGAACCAATAAGAAATCCATCATGAGAATAGAAACATACCAATGAGCTTTGCTTTTGCACTTAATCATTTAACTTTTCAATAATCTCTTATATTTAAATAATCGTCGACTAATCAAATTAATCACATAGAGAAAAATCAGAAAAGAATAATATAGGTTTCCCTTGAGTTCCAAAGAGAGTTGCTAATGAATCAGAAATGTTGGAGAACAAATGATCATAATACCATTATTAACATAACAATAAGGAATAATCCTCATCACATAGTGGGTGTTCATTGCTTATGAGCATGAAGCTTCGTAAATATTTCAGACTTCTCTCAAGTTACTGTATTTTCACGAATAGTTTTACCTGCTTTTAGTTTATGTAATAATTTAATATAAAGGGGATACAAAACAAAAGACAAACAAAAACTAGCGAGTGAGTAAAATAATATTTGACTTAATTTTCACAAGGTTCATGTCATTTCAATCATTTTTATCAAAAAAAATCTAAATCATATAAAATTTTCAGAATTGAGTGTATTTTTATATCAACAAAATGCAAGTGTGATAAAAAAACACAGTGCTAAACTACACTTATTATGAAATATTACTGAATTAAAATTTTACTCTTGCAATAGATTATGAAAAGTCTAATCTAAATGTAGATTTAGTCTTTTTAGGAATAAATGTCTTATTCTACAACTACAACCACTACAACCACAACCGAATAATTCGGCAGGGTTTTCGTGGTATGTAATCATTTGAAAACTCTTGCCAGTCAAGGGCTTTTTATTTACTGAAAAGATGTTTTATATTTTATTGCTTATCTTATGGACGATTTTTTGTACAGAAAGAGACATTCTCTTTCACATGTTCTAGCACAGGCTGTGCAAAGGGAACAACAATGGGATGTTGAGGTTGCGATATGACCCGCTATAGATAACGGATTTTATTACGATTTCTTATTTAATTCTGAGAAACAAATAAAAGAGGAAGATCTTAAAAAGATTCAGAATCAAATGGAAAAAATTGTTAAAGAAAATCAAGATTTTGTATTATTTTCTCTATCAGATGCAGATTCAAAGAAATTGGTAGTAGAGTTAATGAAGCAAAAGTATAAAGAAGAAATGAGAGCTGAATTTGCTGCTGCATGAGAAGAGATAACATTCTATGCTAATACTATTGTTGAATGAGCTAAGGATGCACTATTAAGAGGAATTAATCCTGATTATATTAAATATTATGAAGAAGTAACAAAATATCTTCAAGGATTATTCCCTGATAAATTTAATGGAAAGTTTGTTACATTCTTGGATATGTGTGAAGGACCTCATGTATCAAACACAAAGGATCTAGATACAAAAGCATTCAAACTTGATAAATTAGCTTGAGCTTATTGGAGAGGAAATTCAAATAATGTGATGATGGTTAGAGTTTATGGTTTAGCATTTGATACTAAAGAAGAACTTCAAAACTATCAACATATGATGGAAGAAGCTAAGAAAAGAGATCATAGAATTTTATGACAAAAGTTGAAAATCTTTACAATTTCTCCATTGGTTTGATCATGATTGCCATTACTTCAACCAAATGGTATGATTATTAGAAAAGAAATAGAGGATTATCTACGAGAATTACATAAAGATAAGGGATACTTAAGAGTTCGAACTCCTCACTTAGCTAAGGAAGAATTATATAAAACTTCAGGACATGCTGACAAATTCTGAGATGAGTTATTTAGAGTAAAAGGTAAAGAAGAAAGTTTCTTTATGAAACCTATGAACTGTCCTCACCATATGCAAATATTTGCAGATAATCAATTCAGTTATCGTGATATGCCTATCAGATATTTTGAACCAGCTACAGTATATAGAGATGAAAAGACAGGACAATTATCATGATTAACTCGTGTAAGATCAATTACTCAGGATGATGGACACCTTTTCTGTCGTGTTTCACAAATTACTGAAGAAGTAGGAACAATTGTGCAAATTATTAAAGAATTCTATACTACATTAGGTATGATTGATGATTATTGGGTAAGACTTTCTATCAGATGACCTGAAGGAAAATATCTTTGAGATGATAGTGTTTGGGAAAAAGCAGAATGAGCTTTAAGAGCTGCTTCAGAAAAATATAATTTACCATATAAAGTTGGAATAGGAGAAGCTGCATTCTATGGACCAAAACTAGACTTTATGTTTAAAGATGCTATTGGAAGAGAATGGCAATTAGCAACAATTCAATGTGACTTTAATTTGCCAGTTAGATTTGACCTTTCTTTTACAAATGAACAATGAGAAAAAGAAAGACCAGTTGTTATACATAGAGCAATCTCATGATCATTAGAAAGATTTATGGGAGTAATGATTGAACAATTTGGTTGAGCATTCCCATTATGGTTGGCTCCAGTTCAATTCCAGATAGTTCCTGTTGCTGATAAATTCAATGATTATGCATTTGAATTAGCAGCTAAGTTAAGAAAAGATGATTTTAGAGTTAAAGTTGATGACTCTACAGATGGTTTCTCAAAAAAAATTCGTAATGCTGAATTAATGAAAATCCCATATATATTGATTGTTTGAGAGAAAGAAGTTGAGTGAAAAACTGTATCAGTAAGAGAGTTTAGAAGTAAAAAACAATATACATTAGGAACTGATGAGTTATTAAGCCAAGTTCTTGTAGAAAGAAAAGAAAGAAGAATTTAAAAAATTAAGCATAGAATGAGGGGAATTTAATAAAAATTCTCCTCATTTTTTTGAACTTTTTAATTTTTTGTTTATAATTACCAGTGAATTTTATTCCTTATTTATTTGTAATGGGAATTAGAAACAAAAATAAAGTAAAAAAAATGGTGTTAAAATGTAGTATTTTATTCTTAAGTATTATTTGAATACTATGAGCACCATCATCAAAAGCTGCTAGTACTCTTAATGCAATTGATTGGCTTAATTATGTTGTTGAAATTGCATGAGCATACATGGATCAATATTTTTCAATGGTTCATTATAATGTAAAATGAAATGATTTTTGAGGATGAATTTTGTGGTTGCCAGTTGAGCAAATAACTTGAGATGCAGTAGAAATTACAATTCCCTCTGATAATGAATGAGGAACAGACTCAAGATTTTGTTCATCAAAAGTAAGATGATTCTATTGGAATTCACAAAGATGAGATAATAGACTATGGCCATTGGATGATGTTACTCATGAATGGCTTAAAAATGCGAATCCAGATGAAGAAAAATATGCATGATTGACAATATCATGATGACTATATACTACTTGTAGTGAGGATAGAGTGTCAGTAGAATTAAATAAATATCTAGATGATAATGGAATATCAATTACGCTCCCTGAAATTGCAAAGATTCTTGAAAAACTTAAGGACGTAGATCGTGACCAATGGGATACAACTATTAATAAAGAGTTAGAAAATTATAAACTTGATTCTGTATCTATAGAAAAAATTAAAGAAGCACTTCTAACAACTTGAACGACTTTTGATATTGACCCATATTGAATATATTGAAGAATAACACATAATTATGGATGGCAAAAAATTGATCTTATAGCATGAGCACATTATGACATGGATCAAAATAGAATTAGTACATGAAATCTAACATGTAGTCTACAAAGATTAAGTAATAACTACCCATTTTGATATATTTATGATGATTATTGACATATTGGGCTAATATGAGCAAGAATTTCGTCTAATTATGTTCAATGATCAGAAAAGCATAAAGAAATGGTTATGAATTTTCACAGTGGATTAAATCAACTTTTAAATAGCTGATGACCTTCATGAAAATGAGTTTGTATGAATGAGATATTCTGATTTGATTGAAAAAATATGAAGTTAATGAAACAAGAAATGTCACAAATTGGATCAGGTTATGATATCCCAGGACGAAGTGATAATAAAGATATTTGGCAAACAATTAGATCTTTAGCAGAATTCTTGACTGCTTGAAATGGAACAGCGAGAACAACCGTCTTTAGTCTTTGAATTAAGGGTATTGTATGATTGACTGATGAAGTAAGAGACTCTCAAAAAGAATATTTTGAAAACAATCAATTACAATCAACTCTTATGTTAAGAACAGAAACTTCTATATCAAATATAGTAAATTCTGTAACTAGAAATGCTGAAAGAATATGTAGATGAAAGTGGAATACTAATTGAATTAACTGGTCTGCATTAACAAGTAATGATAACATTGTTTGTTTGTCATGATCATCTGCTTTATCAGCAACAGCACCTACGCCAAAACAATTAGCATGAAGAACTGTTGTTGTAAGGAACGCTGATTTGATAATAAATATGAATTGATCAGATCACTGAAATGATGATATTATTAATCTCTTTGTAGATAGATGAAATCTTTTGCTTGATGTAAATGAAAATACAAAAGCAAATTTGAAATCGTTCGATGATTATTGATATTTAACCACAGAAGGTGAAATAAAGGCAATGTTCTTGAAAGGTAACTTTATTATTAATTGACTAATTCTTTGATGAACATCTTGAACTGGAACTATTAACCATAGATTGTATATGCATGGAAAACTAATTTCATATAATACAATAACAGTTCCAACAACAACAAGAAAGAAAACAATTGCTCACATTATTTGAAGAAACTGGACAGAAGCTACTGTACCAGAATGAACATCATTAACAAAATTATTTGCATGGTCATGTAATGCAGTTAGTTGAGAAGGAACAGATTGAACATCATGTAAGTGAAGTTCTGCAGTATGAAAGGAGTCGCAATTAGTAGATAAAGCTTTCTGATTAATTGATATGGACCTTCCAAGTGAATTGATTACATACTAAACAATATAAAAATCTCAGTTCAATAACGAACTGAGATTTTTTTATATAAAGAGAATTAAATTATTCTGAAACATTATGATAAACTTGATCAACATCTTCATCTTCATTGAGAGTCTCGATAATACGTTCAAAGACTTCTTTATCCTCTCAACTTAAATTGATTGTATTTTCAGCAAAGAAATGGATATCAGCTTCAGTTATATGATATCAAAGTTCGGCTATAGCCTTTCTAACATTAATAAAATCTGTTTTAGAAGTATAAACTTCAGCTGTTCATTCTTCAATATTTAAATCTTCAATTGGTAGTTCCATAACTTCCATTTCTAATGTATCAGCATCGAATGGAGTGATTTTTTCTACTTGTCTTCATTTATCTTCAACCATTTCAGATTTTCAATCAATCACAATGAGACCTTGTTCTTTAAATTGCCATGATACAGCTCCGATTTCAGCCATAGATCCTCAAGATTTTCATAGAGCAGTTCTAATAGATTGTGAAGTTCTATTAGTATTAGAAGTAACAGCTTTTATTAAAATAGCAGATCAGTTAGGTCAATATCATTCATAAAAAACCTCTTTCATTTCTTCTCATTCTAATTGACCAGATCATTTTAAGATAGCTCTTTCAATAACATCTTTAGGAAGTCCGTTATAACGAGCTTTTTCAAGAACCATTTCCAATGCTGGATTCATCTTTGGATCTGCACCATTTTTTGCAGCTAGTTGAATTTTTTTTCAGATAATACTATAAACTCTAGATTTATTAGCATCTCAGGCAGCTTTTTTTGCCGCAATACTATGTCGTCTTCACATGATAAACATATAATTATAAAAATTTACTAAGTACGATATATAAGGATTTTGTAACAGTTTTCAAATTTAGTTACAGAAATTAAACTAAATTGAGACATTTCTCATATAATGAGATAGCATTAAATCAAGTTTGTTCGTAGTAATATTCAGGGAAAACACTTGTTAATTTATTAAATTCAGGGGTAATAAACTCGATAGGTTTTCATAGAATATTAAGTTGTTTCTTGATGTCATTATTAATATTGCAATCCATTATTATTGCTATCTTTTTGCAATCTTTATAATAATCTTTGAATCCTTCTGAAAAAAGATAGTTCCAATTATTTATTATAGCTAAAGAGATACGTGCTGGATTGTTTGCAAGTAATTGAGATAATTTTACTAGTTCTTCAAAATGATTTCAAAATCAAATTATAAATAAATCAGGATTCTTTGGTGATAAAAGTGATAAAACTTCACTTTCATCAATTAAATTTTTATCAATAAATTGGATTCACTCTTCTTCTTCACTAGGAGAATCATAAATATTATCAGAAACTTCTTGTGAAGGGAGTGGATAGATACCATTGGTTTTATTTTTAAGAAGTTTAATAAAATTTTCTAAATCCCAAGGGAAGTAATAATTGAAATTATTTGTATGTTCTTTTTGAAGGTAATTTAGTTCAGGATGATATTTGTTTCAGAATCCTCCAATAGCTGAATTTGCGCTAATAATTGACAGTGACTTAAAGTTTTCAATATAAGGAAAAATGTCAGATATTCATATTTTATCTAATATGATAAGATATTTTCAATTGCTACTTAACTTAGAAAAGAAATCTTTAAGATGGGAGTTAATCAAAAGGGTTGCTCAGTCTTTTGCAAGAGTTTTATTATCAGTGAGTATTCAGTCAAAATGAATATTCTCATCATTTAAAATGTTTAAAAAATGAGAACTTAATACAAGCTTTGAAAGATTTATAGATTCCATTTATATATAAATTATGAACTAAATTTTTACTTCTTTTTTCTTTAACCATCGTTGGGATTGTCTTGTTAGAAGTGATGCATCTTTTTTATCATTTAGTAGAGCTTTGGTTGCTTCTTCTAAAAAGATAGTATTCTGGCTTCATTTAATCAAAATAATCCATTTGTCTTTAGAATTTTTTAAGAACTGATTAACTCGTTTTCAAACTTCTTGATAATTGTTACAAAGAGTTAAGTTTTCTTTATTAAAGCCAATTTTCTCTATCTCATCGGCAAGATAATTGTGCATACTTTTTCATAAAAGCACAACGTGGTCAGCAGATCATTGGACATATCATGCTAACAAACGATGTTCTTTTTCTGTTAAATCTCAAAGTTCTCTCATATCTCAAAGAACCAATAGTATTTTCCTTTTATTTCAAGATGCTTTTTGAATGGAAAGTGTTGTATCAATAAGTTTTCTCATGCTTAGAGGAGAAGCATTATATGTTGAGTCGATTAGTATACTATCATGCTTTCATTTGAAGATTGTACATCTTCATGGTTGAAGTTGATAGATAAGAGGTTCTTTAAGAAATTTTTTTAAGTCTAATTCTTCACCAGTAAATCTTTGTGAAAGAATCTCTGCAATAGTAAGTGCAACGCAAATATATCAGTAGTTAGGTTTTCATAAAAGATTTGTCTTCAAGTGATGCTTTTCTTTTTTTATAAAGACATCAAATTCACTAAGTATAAAGTGTTTATTCTTTGATGATATTGAAATTTTTTCTCAGTCAAAATGTATATCAGCATTGGAATCGTATCATAAGGTTTGATAAGTAAACTCATCGATTCATAATGTTCAAACTATTTGCTGAGCATAAATATCATCAGCATTAAGGAATGCAATTTCTTTTGTATTCTTGACCATTTTAACTTCTTCACGAGCAATCTCAGTAGGGTTTCAGAATTGTTCCGAATGAACAGCATCAATTGCAGTAAAGACTCAAATATGAGGTTTGTTAATACTAACTAGAAATTCCATCTCTTTAGGTCTATCAATCCCATATTCAAGGACAATGCAATCATAGTTTTTCTTTCAGAAAAAGGCCATTCGTAGAGCTTTACATCAAACTCCTATTAAATAACTAGGGGTTGGGTCCCAATTCTCAACCATAAGAATAGATAGAGACATCCCTAATTCTCAATTAAAGTTTTTAGGTGATGTATATATTTTTTTTTCAGGGAAAGCTTTCTCTAGTGTTTGATGGATAATCATACGGCAAGATGTCTTTCAGACGCTTCAATTTACTCAAATACTAAGAGCTTGATGTCTTTTTAGATATTTTTTTGCACACCATCATAAAAAACGATAGTATTGAAATAAGAATTTATTTTTTAATGTTGTTATTGTGTTTCTCATAAAAGAATTTGTGAAAATATATAAATCTCAAAAAGCGATATCGCTAGTATAGAAATTTTAGATTCATATGCAAATAAAATACTTATAGATTAATAAAACCTGCTAATACATAACTTGAAAATATGCATCAAAAAAGTATAAAAATCCGTGACATATTTTTATATATTCATATTTTTTTAATGAAAGCAAAAAAAATATTTATGGGAATTGTGTTTGCATTACTTGTTATTATATGAATTGAATGATCTCAATCATTTTGGTGAGAACATGGATACTATATGAACATGTTATCATCATGGAGCAATCGATGACTTATTGCAAGTTCATTAGTGTGTTGAATTATACCTCTTATATATATGAGAAGTAAAAAAGTTTCATTAACAAGCTTGGTGGTAAGTACCTGATGAGCATTATCTTTATTTATGATATTGCATGAACGAATTCAGTGAAATTTGTTAACACTATTTTCTGCAGTTCCTTTAGTTTTTAATACATTAGTATTATATGTATTGGCAATAGCTTTCATATTTGCAACTTTTTCTTTGTGAGTATTTGTATCTAATAAATTAAAATTGTTTAACTCAATAAGACGACAAGAAACTTTTTTAACATTTTGAATATGATTAACATGTTTCTTAGTGGTTGTTCAAATTTTAGAATGACTTTGAATTTTTTATAGTATTATAAATCGAATATTACTAATTTGATTAATATGTTTGTGATGGTTTGAAAGAAAAAAACTGTGAGAATATAAAGATGCATTATTATCTGTTATTGAAAATGCTAAGGAACTAAAGTCTAATTCAAGCATCTGGTGGATCTTTAGTATATTAATAGTCGTTTCTTTCGGATACTATTTCTTTAATTTCTCTCATTCATACATACCTTATTCAACAGCATGGGATGCTAATCATGAGTATATGTATTTACCAAAAGTTGTATCTGAAAATCACTGAATTTTATGGTGAAATGTTTGACCTGCATCAAGTATGTTAGGTTTATGGCATTCATATATTGCATATTTTTTCTCTTTATGAACTCCAATATCATCAGTATTAAATATAGCAAAGGATACTGTTGCAGTAAATCTTAATGCTTTAAGTTGAGTCTTTGTTCTTCTTTTTGGTTTGTGAGCATTAAGTGAAGCGCTACCTCTTTTCAAAAAGAGAGATGATGATAATGAAAATCCTGTTCCATTTATGATTTGATGGACACTTATCATAATGTGGTTAACAAGTTGAATGTGAGCATTCTTGTTGTTCGTTGATAATAAAACTGATATGTGAGTATTGGCATTGTCATTGCTTGCAATCTTATCATGATTCGTATTCTTAAATTATTTCAATAAAAAAGGTGTACATATAGAATGAAATCAAAGTACAAAATACCTTGTCCTTTCTGCAATATTGTTCTCTTTCGCAATTATAGCAAAAGTTACAGCTTTTATTGATGCTGTTATTTTTGTCTTAATTATGGTTGGATTCTGTCTTAATACTACAACTCTTATTTGAGTTTGAATAATGATTCTTTGATTAATGTGAGTTGTGCAACCGCTATTTACATTCGCATTTATTACGAAGGAATTCTGATTATTAATTTTAGCTGTATGAGCAATTATAACTATTATTTGATTAGTTCGTGGATTAATAAACAGAACAGATGCATTTTCTAAGAGACTAAAACAGATAATTATTTGGTGAATAACTCTTGTTGTTTCTTTGTTTATATTTAAATGACCTTGGACAGCTGTTGGACAATTAACAAGATGATCATTTAATTTCTCTTGATTCGTAAGATCTACATTTCTTGCTAAAGCACCGCAAATTAATGAGAGTAAATTACTTTTAGCTCAAGCAACTTGAGATATAGAAGATATAGAAGAACAATCAACAATAGATGAAAAAACTTATGAAGAAGAAACTAAAGATATCTCATATCAACAATGTTTACTTGAAAAATATGATAAAGAAGATTTAGCATCTACAATGCAGAAAGCTCCTGGAAATTCTTTGAGCGAAGATGTATGAAGGTATGTATGATTCTGATGGAGAGAGTTTAAAAAGACAAGAATTTGATGAGGTGTTTTGAAATTATTATTCTGGAAAAATAATACATGTTATTGATGGGATACTGATGGAAGAATTTTGTGTAATAATGCTGAATTAATTGAAAAAGAAAATGTTAAAGGGTTAGAGAAATTGGCTGAAGAATCTCTAGATAAGAATGGTCAAGCTTACCAACTAATCGCAAATCTTGTTGAATGAAATACTTCGTGAGATGATTTAAGAGATTATTATTCAGCAATTGAAACATATTATAAAGAGCATAGTATAAGAACAACAGATTCAAGTGTATTTATTCCATATAGATATATAGTTCCACTTAATGTTGTATTTAACTGGTCATTGCAAAATCATAGTAGTTATTATACAGATATTGGTTTAATATGGTTGGCAGTATTTGCTATAATGTTATTAGGTTTGATTTATGCAATTTGCACATATAATAAGAAGAGAAAACAATTGTTGATTATTTGATTCTCAACAATTATTGGTTGGGTAATATGGTGGGCAATTGCATGAGGAATTGTATGGTATGGATTATGATTAATAATATGGTCTAGTTTTGTTGTTGCAGTATTCTTTCAAGAATGGAATATTGATAAGGATTGAAATCTTCGTATATGGGTTTGAGGAGTTTTAGCTCTTCTAGCATTATGAATGTTAACTCAATGGGTATTAAATGCTTCAAGAATCGCTTCACAATCAAGTTCTTGACCATTCGGATGGTATAAATCAAACGTTTGAGAAAGACAGGAAATAACTAGTGACTTAGAATTTAAAAATACAAAAGTATATAATTATAATGCGGAGGATGTTTTTGGACTTCAATTTTGACAATATCAACCATTCTTAAATGCTGTTAAATGAAGAGATGATAAAGATGGAATACTAATCGCATGAACATATATCCAATATTTTTTGGATAATTGGAATAATATTATCTCTGATGGTATGCTAACTCATTTGTGGCAACAAGTATCAGACTTTAATAGTTGTAGATGATATCAAAGATTAAAAAATGAAAATGTAAAATACCTTATTATAGATCCAAATATTTGAACAGTTGGTAGAGCATGAGAATGAAATGAATCATTATTCTATAGATTCTTTGCAAGGCTTTCAGAAGATGAAAGAGAAATACAAACACATTGAGCAATTACAATGCTTGTTAAAATGGCACAAGAATGATATTTAGATTTAGTATATACTAATAATATTGGTGCAAAATATGCATTTGAGCTTTCAGATTCTGAGTTGATTTCTCATTTCTGAGCTAAATCAAAGGATGAATTAATCCTTCTTAGGGCTAAGATGGCAGTAATTAAATTCTTTTACTCAGAAAGTGACGTCCTAGAAAAAATGTTTATGTTATTCCAAGAAAGAATTTTAAATGGACAATGAGTTTCAGATATTGCAAATATGATTGGTAAAGATGTAGATGAACAAAAATTGCTTCCTATTATTAAAAAACTTATTGAGAAAGGAGATACTTCATGAGTAAAGAATTTAACACAAGATGAAAAATATGTAGTAACACAATACGCTGGTATTTATAGATTGATGAGAACTCCAGCTCAAAAAGAACAAGCACAAAATGCTCTTACACAATTATTCCAAAATTCAGTATTTGGTTCATCTCAAGTAATTGGACTCAAGTTAAAATAATTATATTACTAAATGTGAAAATGAAAATATTAGTAGGTCTTTCATGAGGTGTAGATTCTGCAATAGCTGCATATCTTCTTAAACAACAAGGATATGAAGTTGTTGCAGGGTTTATGAAGAATTATGTTTCTGAGACATGAAATTGTACAACATATGATGATTCAAAAGAAGCAATCAAAGTTGCTGAGTTTTTAGGAATAGAAATTCAGGCTTTTGATTTTCAAAAAGAATATCAAGAGAGGATTATTGATTATATCTTTCAATGATATAAAAAGTGAGTAACACCAAACCCAGATGTTTTGTGTAATTCTCTTATAAAGTTTGATGTGTTTCTTGAAAAAGCTATTGAGAAATGATTTGATAAAATAGCAACAGGACATTATGCTCAATTGGAAGAAAAGGATTGAATATATCATTTAATCCGTTGAAAAGATCATAATAAAGACCAAACATATTTCTTGGCATGATTAAACCAATATCAGTTACAACATTCTGTTTTCCCTATATGACATTTAACGAAGCCAGAAGTGAGGGAACTTGCAAAAAATATAGGTTTACCTAATGCTGAAAGAAGAGATTCTCAGGGTTTATGTTTTATTGGTAACGTTCCAATTAAGAATTTTTTAATGAATAAATTCCCAATTAAAAAATGAGAAATAAGAACATTGGAGAATAAAGTTGTATGAGAACATGATTGAGCATATTTCTTTACAATAGGACAAAAACACTGATTATGATTAAACTTTAAAGCGTATGTATATCGCATAGATATTGAAAATAATATTGTATATGTTTGTGATAAAGATGCTGAAGAACTTTTTTCTCAAGATATAATTGTGAAAGATTGGAAGTGGATAGCAGAGGAGTATGATGAAGGTTATTCGTTAACATGAAAAATCCGCTATCGTCAAAATCCACCAGTTAATTGTATGATAACGAAAAAAAGTGAAAAACAACTTGATATTCATTTTAGTGATCCACAGTGGGCAGTTGCTCCATGACAGGTGTTTGTATTGTATGATTGAGAAGTATGTTTATGATCGTGAATAATATCTTAATTAACAATTCTTCTAATACCTCTATCAAGTCTTATTAATATTTCATAAGGAATAGTATTAGCATTCTTTGCAATAGAATCGATACTATTCTTTTTATTCTTTTCATTGCTTATTAATTCTATTTTATCTCCAATCTTCATATTTGGATTAGCAATGCAGCAGCTTAAGTTCATACAAATAGTTCAAATTTGTTCAACAGGTTCTCATTGATAGTAATATACGAGTTTTCATCAAAGGTTTCTTAACCATCACTCATAATATCAAAAAGGAATTGTCGCACTTCGACATTCATTTTTAGCGATCCATCTGTGATTATAACTTACTCAATCATTTGAGTTGAGTTTTTGAAGTGAAATAATACTTGAAGTTAAAGAAAGTGCTGGCTTTAGGTATTTTAATTGTTCTTTTTCTTCAGTGAATGGTGAATATCAATAGAGTAATAGTCATGGTCTCCATGCATTGAAGAATTTATCGTCAATAGAGCAAAGTCATGCAGAAGCTCAAATATGTCTTCGTCTTGGATTAAATCAGTAATTCTCAATCACATTATACATCTTTTTGAACATCTCTATTTGAGAATTTATATGATTTTCATTTACGTCTGCATCGTAAAGGTGAGACATAACTCAGTCGAGAGCAATTTTTGGGTTGTTCTTTAATAATGTTAAGAATCTTTCTAAATCTTTTTCTTGAATACCTTCTCTATTCATTCATGTGTTGAGAAATAATTGTATTTTAATCCTTTTATTTAAGCTTATTAAATAGTTAAGAGTACTTAAATTATATACAGCAACACTTGTCCTTTTGTAGTCATAATAACGATAGTTTTCGGGAATTGTTTCTCACATAATGAGAATATTGAATTTTGAGTTATTGTGAATGATTTGATATTCAGGGAAGGAATCAACTACAAGATAGGGGAATTTTTCTCATTCTAAGATTTCGAGTAGTTGAAGAATCCCATGTCCGTATGCATTTGATTTTAATACAGGGAAAATTCAAGATTCTGGTTTTAATGATTTTATTAATTTTACATTATTAATAATATTATTCCTTGAAATATTGATAGTATTTAGAGTTTCTAGCTTCTGTTTGCGAAGATTTCTTATTCGTTGTAGCATGGCTTTTTTTATATGTTAAATTGACTGATAAGTTCATTCTTTTAAATCTCAGAGAATATATTTTCAAATACGAATTCTTTCTAAATCTACAACCTCATATCAAAGAGATTTAAAAATCCTTCTTATATGTCTTTTTTTTCATTCATTAAGAGTTATGATAATTTTCTCATTTTCTCATCTTTCAATAGACTTAGTTCTAAGAAATTCTCATCAATCGTGGATTCATAATAAAATTTTTTCTTTTAATTTCCAATTAAATTTTTTATTTAAACACACATTATATGTTTTTTCTATTTCTTTACTAGGATGCTCATATTCGTGAACAAGCTTTGAATTTGTTGTTAGTATCATAAGTCAATGGCTATTTTTATCTAATCTTCATATATAATAGTATTTTTTTATGAATTCTTTTGGAAGTAATTCGTAAAATGTTTTATTATGAGGATCGGATTTTGAGCATGTATATCAAATAGGTTTGTTAAAAAGAAGAATCTCTTCAAAATGTTTTTCTTTGTTAAAAGATATTTCTTCGCTAATATGAAAAGGAGTAATTACTAAAAAGTCTTTTTCGTTGATTTCTGCCTTGTAGTTTTCGATTTTTATTTTATTAACAAAAACTTCTCACTTATTAATGGAGTCAGTGATTTTCCTTCTTGAAATTCAATGATACTGTTGAAGATAATCTCTTAGAAGCATTTTTGTTACAAAAAAAAGACATTTTACAATGTCTTTTTATAGTATCTTAGTGTTGAGTTGCAAGAGAAATTATTCTGCAGCTTCTTCAACTACTTCTCCAGTAGTTTCTTCAACTTCAGGAGCTTCAGCAGATTCAACTTCTTCAGCACCAGAAAGGATATCTTCTTCAGTTGTTACAACTTCAACATCTGGAGTTTCTTCATCAACAACGATTTCAACTTCAGGAGTGTTTTCTTCAACAACTTCTTCTTCAACAGGAGCTTTGTTACATCCAGCTAAAAGAACTACTGAACTAAGAGCTAGTGCAGCTAACATAGGTTTTTTCATTTATTCAATCAATAAAAATATAAAAATATGAACAGAGCTTTGTATAGCAAATTATATCATAAATGCAAGACTAATGTTGTAAAAGGACCATAATTATGCTGTTTATGACTTGACATATTATAGGTATTATATATAATTCAAACCAACAATAAACAAAAATAATAATATGATAGAAGAAAAAATTTTTTTTAAAAAAAGGGTTTCTTTTCAAAAAGTCTTAACCCTTCTTGCAAATGCTGTTCTAGATTGTAGAAAAAATAAGAATTTTGATGGT
>Ga0247611_10005469_pt1 | contig 16776 bp, 20 predicted proteins | sample 177DNAGHGhighgp2_FD_192422 | JGI IMG/M metagenome (GOLD analysis project Ga0247611, IMG submission 192422) | Sheep rumen microbial communities from Palmerston North, Manawatu-Wanganui, New Zealand - 1770 DNA GHGhigh gp2 | ecosystem: Host-associated > Mammals > Digestive system > Stomach > Rumen... | reverse complement strand
ATATGTTACAGATACATTCACTTGTTTGCCATCTTTGGTATTAACATTTACAGATTTATCTACCTTCTTATCGTCCTTATCGGAACCATCTACACTATTTTTAGTGTAGTATACTGTTTCAGTAGAAATAGGATATTCGCTTACATGTTTCCATGGAGCTACAATATGAAATCCTTGTGATAAAGTTTCGTTTTCAATACCACCGTCCATGTTGTAAACTACACCAGCATATCCAGGGCCAATTCTATTTACACAAGTGAACATACCTACTGTACATACTGCCATACCAGCAAAAATTCCAATAGCACCAAGATTTTTATTTTCCATACTAACTCCTCTAAAAAACCTTATTGAAAAATTTCTTTACTTCTCTGCCTACTTCCTTACCATAGTGAATACATAAATATGCCCAAATAACAATAAAAGCTATTAAGATACAAAAGAACATTGCTCTCATAATTGGTCACTAACCTTCTTATCCAAAAGTTCCTTTAATGATTTTAGTTCTATCTTCATCAGTATACATAGTTATCACCTCAATCTAAAATTTCAATAGTTCCATATTTAACACCGAAGTTAAGACAATCTTGCACAGAATCCATATAAATATCAAGTACACCATCTGTACCAACACGATCACAGACCTTATACACCCTGCCATTATATCTAATATGACTATTAAGTGGAATACCATTTATTGCACAAGCACCTTCGTATACTTGCTCACCATTAGCCATAGTAGTACTAGGGCAAAGTCCGTCATTAGCTGAGTATGCAGTAATTTTAACTTGCATTGTTCTATAACTTAATTGCTGTGCCTTAGTTACTTCCCCTTGAAGTTCTCGAACTTCTTCAGAACGATTAGCTAGTTCTTGTTTAAGCTCTTCTACATACTCAGCCTGTTTTTTAACAGAAGTATCTAATACTTCTATTGCTTGACTTCTCGATTCTAATTTTACTTCTAATTCTTTTGTATGGTTATACCACAATACATTACTTCCAACTAGCATTCCTGCTAGGATTAAACTTCCTAATACTTTTTTCTTGCTGATCATTCACTCGCCAGTCGAGCAAGTCCTTTTGGCTTGCTTTGCTGACTTCCCTCCTATTCTTTATTGACATTATTCCCAAATTGTTCTCTTTTTAGCTACTTCTGGGAATTCTTCTGCTTCCTGTACTGAAACCTCTACCTCATTACTATCTGTATAAGGATTATAATTACAAGAATGACATCTAAAATTATCGTAATCTACTTTACGTACAATTTCTTGAACATAATCACTTAGTTCAGGTTCGTAACTGATCTCAACATCAGACACATCTGAGTAATTAAACCATTTATCACACTTAGGACACTTAAACACCAGTCTATAAATAGGTCTAGTCCCATATTGTACCAATGCTTTTATAGTTGTTTCCATTAAACAAGCTCCTTTCTATTTGGTAGCTTTAGTATAACACATTTTTAAGTGCTTGTCAAGGATAAATCCCAAATTTTTCCAAGTACAAATGAAATTCCACAAATTCTGGGATTGAAATTTCAGACTTCTTTATTACTGCTCTTTCAAATGTATGTTTTGTATTATCTGGGAATGTTATAGTAAATACTTGACTAGTTTCTTCCACATGATAACCTAAAATATTAAAGTACTCCTTAAACATTTTTACTTTTTCTTTTGCTATTTCTTCATATTCCCTTTTCTTCCACCCTTTTTTCTTTACTAGTCCTGCTCGTTTTTTAATAGCAAAAGGATGTGTTTGCCATAGGTCAAAATGTATTTTTAACGTTTTTCCTTCTAAATGTGGAAATTTATCTATAAACTTTTGTGTAGGTTTATAAATCCATATCATTCCTTTTTCTTCGCCTATAACTTCATCTATTATAAATTTTGCCATTTTATTAGTGTGAGAATCTTGAAGCCAAATTATTCCCTCTTCTACTGGGACACCATAAAAGAGGCTAGGCTTAAGCTTGGATGTCCATGCGTCATAGCCATTTTTGTGCTCTATCATGTGTTTACTGTTAATTACACGAGATTTCAACCTAATTCCCCTTCCCCTGTTAGTAAGTAATTTAATACTTTTTCATCTTTAAGATCATATTTAGCGTCTACTAATGCTTCTGACATCGCACCCTTTTTAAGAATTACCTTGTGTATGTTCTCATCTATTGTATTTTTTGCTATCAATGTAAATACTGTAACTGGCTTCTCTTGTCCAATTCTATAGCACCTAGAAGCTGCTTGATCGCGTAAAGCCATAGTCCAAGGTTCATCTACGAAAATTACATTAGATGCCTTGTTGACGGTATATCCTGTTCCTAAAGCAGAAGTTGTACCTAAAATAATATGACAATCATTATTTTCATTGAAGTATTTAAACTGACCTTCTCTGTCCTTTATTTTACCAGTAATAACCGCAGATATCAAGTGATTTTCACTTAAAAATTTTCTGAAATTTGAAATAACTGTTTCCCAATTTGAAAACACTATTACAGATTGATTACTGTCAATGATTTCCTTAATAATGTCTAATGCTCTTTCAAATTTAGCCGATTCATGTACAGTACTTGATAATATAGATGTATCAGCAGTAGCTTGTCTTAGTCTGATCATTTGAGACAATGGATCTATACTAAGTCTAATATTATCTATATCTGCCATTATTGCTTTAAGTACATCACTATATATCTTCCTTTGCTTTGCCCCCAACTCAATATATTCATCAACAAATGTACGAGATGGCAGATCATGTAATACATCTTGCTTTCTTATACGCTTAGATACAGACATAAGTCTTGCTTGCAACTCATCTAAATGCTTATGCGAAATTAATTGATATCCTCCCCAGCCGCCATAGACATTGTACCGCATCTTAAAATTATTATAATTTCCCACAAACCCACCAGTAATCTTTAATGGAATATATAAGTCATCAGGTTTATTCATAAGAATAGTACCAGTAAGCAAATAAGTATACTTTACATGGTTCTCTAATCTAAATAAAGCTTTAGATTGTTGTGCCCCCGCATTTGAACATTTATGTACCTCATCCACAATTATACAATTAAATACTCCTTTATCCATAAGCTTAACCAACTTATCTGCTATAGGCTTATCCCTTAAAGATTCTATATTGGTAATATAAAACTGCACATCATCTTCAATATTATTTAAATCTTCTAGCTTTTCTTTATTTCCTTTTGGTAGCCAAATTCCCTTACTATTTTTTCTATTGCCTAATATCTTACATTTAATATCTTTAGTATGCTTTTCTATTTCTTGTTGCCATGTAAAACGCAAACCTGCCAAACAAACAATAACCAAGCACTTATTTACTTGCCCCAATTCCATACGTTTTAATACTGTAGCTAATACTGTAATCGACTTTCCACAACCGACATCAAGATTATAAATATAACGATCAAAAGCCATTCCTTCATCAAATGTCTCTTTCTGATAAGGATATAATTCAGTAGTTAATGCTTTAGGTAAAGTTATTGTATGATCTACTATTTTTTCTCCATATTTTTTATTATCAATTGGCTTTCCATAAATATCTATTCCCTCTTTTGGGAGAAGATCTTTAAGTTCTGATAAAGCATCATAAGGTATCTCCCACATCTTTTCTTCATTATGCCAATATCTAGGCGTTATTTTTCTAATAGCATCTACAATATTTTGCTTATATCTAAATGTTAAAACTGAACCTCCCCATAGCTAAAGCCAAGGGGTTACTAATATAATAATCTTAAATATTTTATCGTGGCAAGACCTTAATCTTACCCTTCGAGCTTTCGCCGTGAAGTGATTCAATCTAAAATCTATATTAGTCAACTTTGGCGCGGTTCTGCGCTTCTACTACTTCGTGTTTACCCTAAGTGTATTTCTACCCATTAGGCACTCCGTAGATACTTTGTATTCTTTACTTCATGAATATACTTAATTTTTTCGTACAAGCCTAAACTTAAAATATTACTTGCTCCATGTACATCTCTATGTGCAGTATATCCACATTTGCAGGAATAGTTCCTCCCCTGTGGTTTATGTCTTTGACCACATACAGGACAAGTCTGTGTGGAATAAGCTTCACTTATCTTTACAAACTTTATTCCTACTTTGTTTAGTTTGTATTCTAAGTATTCCATTTGTACTCCAAAATTCCAATTTGAAAGCTTTTGATTTACTACCTTACCTTTATTCTTACGCTGTACTCCTTCTGGATCTCCACAATATACACACTTAATTTTATGATCAATAGCCCAGTCCACAAACTTTTTTGTAAGTTTATGTGTAAAATCTCTAACTTGAGCTTCACATTTATTTAACATATATCGCTTTGCTCTTTGAAGTTTTCTCCAATGTCTTGAATACTTTTTGCACCTTGATTGCTTTCTTTGAAATTCTGCTAACTTTTTGTTTCTGAATCTATTTATGCTTCTAAGGTATCTTCCTGTTAAAATTATTGCATATCCTGTTTCTGCAAAAGCTGTTATGGAATGTATTTCTCCAAGATCTATTCCTGCATAATACTTCCCACTTGCTTCTTTTTCAACTTCTCCATCTTCATAAGATATACTTAATTTTAACTTGTTATCCCATATTAAATCTACTACACATATTTTATTATCTTTAAGTAAATCTAATATACTTTGTGGAAGTTCTATTTTAATTGGTTGTTGTGCATGATGATCCCAATATCCCATATATAATATGAGTATATTACCAACTAATTTTATTCCTTGCTTCCATCTTGTAGGATAATTTTTCTTGTACTTCCATGGATAATTGATATTTAAATATCCCTTATCTCTAGCAGCTTTTGCTCCTAATCTTGCATCATCGTATCTCTCAACTACAGCTTGTACTGACTGGCTATGTAATGGATATATCCCCTTTAATTTACTCTTTAACTTTCCTGCTGATATCCATTTTCCATCATTAGCCTTCCTATACTCTTTTGCAAGTTCTAGGCATTTGTTCCAAACCATTGCTGAAATTCGATTACATGCAAATAGCCTTTCTAAGTCTTCTTTAGAAACATAAAATTCTGTCTTTATACAACGTATCATTTGTAGAATCACCTCCCATATTGACTAATATATCATATTTCCTATACCTTGTCAATAGGGAAATGCCAAAGTTTCCCCTAACTTTAGACCGTTTTGGAGGTCTAGTTCACAAAAAGACGTTACCCCTTTTGCGGTTATTAAATTCACCCTTTAGTTTCCTAAAGGCACAGACTATATCTTATCCATGCCAAGAATTTTTCTTATTCTTAGGTTAGGCGATACCACTTCCTCAGTACTTACTGAGTACGACTCTCAAGAAGTCTAGTCGTTGATCCTATTTATAGGTTGCTGATTACCAATTTTTATTGAACTTAGGATTTAACCATATTCTATGCAACTATATTATTTCTACTTTCGTAACCTTTATAGGTTTAATTACCTTTATAGTATTCCAGCATTTCAGTTTCTTCGTTGGATAGCTTTTTATACTATCTCTACATACAAGTTTCCTTATATGCTTACCTTATTTGCACCCTTATATCCCCATACCTAAAGGCATTGGTTTTACGGGCGCAGTTGATAAACTTTGTTCTATTCCTTTTAATTTTTTTGGTTTTCCATATTTTGCATTAATCATCTTTAGTCCTCATCCACAAAACTTGTAATATTAGTGCATACAAAGAATTAATCCAACTAAACCATTGAGTCCCTGTTATTACATCTATTATAGCTAATGTTATTGCGCCTTTGAAAAATAATATTAGTAGTCCTATTATTAATAGTAATATTCTCATTTCTTTCTCCTCATACAATTAGTACAAATAAATAAAATATCATCTCTATAATTAATACTGTTAATGCTCCGTACAAAAACCATTTTACGTTTTCTTCTGACATTTTCCCCAACTCTTTTCTTCTTTAGTTTCTGTACATAGTATAGCATATTTTTGTCCTGCTGTCAAGAACAAAAAAGGCAGAAAATAAATTTCTGCCTCAAAAAATTAAGCTTCTACCTGTGTAAACTGACCTGCCGTAAGCCCTAAGTATTCATAACCATGAGTAAATACTTCTGTGCTACCATAAGGAATATACGCTTCTGATAAATCATGATCACAAACAATATTTAATCCAGTTAATTTTGCACAACCCTTAAACATGTCTTTACAACCACCTAAACTAATCTGTATTTTATTATTACTAGTTGTTATAGTTGTTAGATTGTTACATCCCTGAAACATGGATTGACATGTTCCCCAATTATTTCCTGGCACGTAAGTAAATAAATCATCAAAATCTACTGATATTAAAGATGTACAATTGTAAAATGCATATTGATGCAATGAAAATGCTGATTGCCAATATCCACCTGTCCAACCACTATAGTCAAAATCAGTCTTTACATCTACAGATTGTAGTGCTGTGCAATTAGCACACATATATTGCAATCCTCTTTGTGTAATAGTTATTGGTACACCATCATTTAATTGTGATACAGATGTAATAGTGCTATACTCATCTGGGTATGTTGCCTGTATTAGACCAGCAACTGGTTCTGGGCTTGGCCCTGGAGTGGGATCAAACTCATAATCTGTTTCATCTTCAGACACTTTAACACCATATTGGTATACAGTCTTCTTAATCTTAAATGTACTACTTCCTGGTGGATCTCTGTATATTCCTATTACTACTGAGTTTGGATATTCACTAAAATGTGGCATAACTACATCACTCCTTTACCTAATTTTTCTAATAATTTATTAAGATATTCTACTAAGTTACTTCTCAAAAAGTATAACCCGCCGATCATTGCAGTCATAGAAGCCCATTTACCTAAATCTTCTAATGAACCTAATGGGTCTAGCTTACTTCTTTCCTTTACATACCAATGTATAGATGCTGTTAACTGTTGACCTAATGTATATGTTAGATTACTTGCTTGCTGTTGTATTATATCATGTACTCCATTTTTTAGTGCTGTATTTATTACATCTTTTTGTGCGTCTATATTTTTCTCTAATTCTTTATACCATTGTTTTGCCTCATCTATATTTTTTGGTTCTATAAAAACATAAGAATCTACAATGGCTTTTGTAGTATCTGCTATTACTGTATTTACAGTTTGTTCTACCACTTCTTTTGGTTTTTCTTTATTTTCTATAGATAACATTACTACTTCTTTACTTATTATTTGATCTATATCTATTATTTTTAATACAAAAGATTGTGTAGAAAAATCTTTCTTAGTTATAGTTACTGGTAATACTCCTACTTCTATTCCGCTTATTGAAGTATTCCCTAAATTATCTGTAGTTCTTTCTATTAAACCTTTTCCTTCTAAATTAAATACTACTGAAGCTTCTTTAACTGGTTCTCCTGTTAAATCTTTTGTTTGTATTTTAATTTGTGCCATCGGCAATTACCATCCTTTCTATTATTGTATTTGCATCTTCTATTTCTATATGTATTATTTGTCCTAAAATATCAAAATCATATTCTCCTTCTCTTAACCCTGTGAGAGTTATTATATTTCCTTCACCTTTTTTATATACTTTTCCTATATCTTCTATAATAAATCCAGCCTCCACATTTTGCAGAGGCTTTCCTTCTTTATTTATTACACAAAATTTTACTGTAGCTCTATACTCGCTATCTAAAAAATTAATTAGTTTATTACTTAATTTTTCTAAGTATTCATCACTATGTTTATCCATGAATCTTAATAGATACGGTATTATTGCAGCTACTAAATTTGCTATGAATTGCAACTAACCCACCTCCGCTATTCCTCCTTTATCTCGTGTGGAATTTGTAATACCTTATTATATATACTGGTCACTACTCCATTTCCTCCTAGATTATGATATGCTATATACATATTACTTATATTTTCTAATTCTTCTATTTGTATTTTTCCTACTCTACTAAAATGATTATAAGCTTGAAGTATTCTATCTCTTAATACTGCTCTTATTCCATTTTTAATGGCTTCGGATTCTTCTCGTTCTTTTTCTTTTTCTGCTTCTCTTTTCTTTAATTTAACTCCTACGTATCCTACTATTATAGTTACTAATGCTTGAAGTAACATTAAAAATATTTCCATGATTATCACCTAATTAACTATTTGAAGATATTGGATAATTTATAATATAATCACCATTTGTTAATAATCTTACTGACATAGTAGTTTTATTTGGATAAGTCACATTATAATCAGTTCCATGTACAGATTGAGTCCAACTTCCATCGATGTTAACTACTGCCGATATATCTGATAGTTCTGCCAAAGCATTTTCTGATGTTGCTATAAAGCATTGCTTAAATGCTATACCATTTGATATATCTAGTAATGCTAATATCTCTGGAGTTAATGCATTTATTTGTGCAATGCTCATACCATCTTCTTCTATATTAGTAGATACTACCCAAGAACTTGTTATTGCGTCATATACTTTATACGTAGTTAAATCTGTAGTTATTGCAAATTTAACTGTAGCATCTGTTAGCGTATTTGTTATGTTGATAGATTGTATTGTAGATACCGCCCCCGTATTTATTAAAGATGTTGGCTCTATTATTTGTGGTTCTGGTTGTCCAGTTACTTTTACATTTGATAGAGAAGTATTATCTATCAATACTCTAAATGGAGATATTGTTGCTAAATCTTGAATAGACGGAATATTTTCATCGAAAGAAGATACTAATGCTTCTTTTGCTGTATTACTAAGACCACTCCAATTATTAGTTAAATTAGTTAATGATGCTCCTGTGTATAAATTGTTATTTGAAAGATACGCATAATTATGGCTTACATATGCATAAGGCACAAACCCATCAGGAATTTCGTACAAAAAATCCTCTTCATCAACCTTTAACAAACAAGTAATATGCCCACCCACATAATTATCGGTAAAAAATGTTGGACAATAATACTGCCCATTTGATACATCTATACTTATATCTGACGAAGTAGATAAACCACCATTCAGATCAAATTTTAATATGCCAGCATCTAAGTCTACCCACATACGCAAAGTCCGTGGTAACGTACTAATGTTGGCATAATTATTCATATTTGGGGATACTGCTTGTGTATTTCCTGATTCATTTATCATTAACCAACCATTTGTTACCCAATTACCTACTCCATATGTGTATGCCCCTGAAACAGATTCGTCAGGATACTTTTTGGTATAATCACTTACATTAGCTGATATTCCAAATGAATCTCTATCTCTTGACCAAGATGTAATGTACCATTCACAATACCATTTACTACTTTGCGTTCCCTCCAATGCCACTATACGACCGTTAATTGTGTTACCACTAATTGTGTTACCATCAATAACTCCAGTATATTGAGAAGGGCATCTATCTGTACTTAATACTATTGTACTCATCATAACACCTCCAAAGAAGATATACTAGCAAACCTACTAAAATCTATCTCATCACTTACTCCAATATCAATAGTAGATAATGTTTGTGGTATTATTGGATACTCTTTATAAGTTTTAAGCATTGCTTTTCCATCAGCAATATATACAAAGTCATTACCAGTATATGAACTTGCATTATTATAATCTTCTAATGTCAATGTCACATTATCACTACCACCAGTTTTCTTTAACACGTCTATTGGAGGTTTACAATAATTGCTATCGCCAACTTGTAATAACATTTCATATGGAGCTACTACACCTGTTACTATTTTTTGTGCATATGTACTTGTCGTATTAAATGTAGTTCCAATTACATCCCATTCACTATCTACCCAAATTGTTGATGTTGTAGTATTTGCTTTATATAATGCATTATCTTTTATTACTAAATCTCCAGAAGAATAACTTGTCCCACTTGTCCATTCATCTATACTACCTCCACCACCAGCACTTATTTCTGTCCACTTTGTATTATCAAAATTGCTTGTTGATGTGTGAGCAGTACTGCATTTATATATTTTATTATCGTAAACTACTTGGTCATTTAATACATATGTTGTAGATGCTGCCCAATAATCTATTCCTCTTTTGTCTGGGTCTATTCTAGTCCAAACACAAGTTCCATCTGTATATGTACTCCCTACAGCTAATGATGATATATTTGGTTTTGTATTACTTGTAGTTCCAGCAGTTGTACATTTAAGTACCACTCCATCATAATTTACTATATCATCTAATACATATGCAGTATTTCTTTGCAGAAGTTTTATATGTTCTGCAAGTTCTGCATGATATGCTTTCAAATTATCATTTGTTACTAACTTACTCAAACTCCTGCACCTCCAAATATATATTCTATTAAATCTGTATCTTCTTCTGGCTCATATGTTAATTGTGTAAATTTTGTATTATCAAATGTACTTGTACTTGTATGTGCAGTATCACATCTATAAATACAATCATTATATATTAAAACATCACCTACTTCATATTCAGTAGATGCTTGCCATTCACTTATTCCATTTCCACTTGCGCTTATTTCTGTCCATTTTGTACTATCAAATGTAGAAATAGCTGTATGAGCAGTTATACATTGGTATATATTTCCATTATATATTACTATATCTCCAACTTCATAACTTTCTCCAACAGTATAAAAATCTATACCTTTACTACCAATTAAATTCCACTTACTCTCATCTGTGCTAAATGTGGTTGAAGTATGATTAGTATTACATTGGTATATATTATTATCATGTATTACTAAATCACCTACAGAATATGTAGTTCCTGTAGCCCAATCTGAAATAATTGCACCACTGCTATTACCGCCAACTAAATCAAATTTTGTAGAATCAAAAGTTGCAGTTGAAGTGTGTTCTGTTTTACATCTATAGAATTTTCCATCTTGTATTACTGTATATCCTATTTTATATTTTTTATTAGCTTGCCAATTATTCAATGGTAAGCCATTTGATTTTAGATTATCGTGAAATCTTGATAATCTATCTAAGTCTATTACTTTTTCATCAGGCAAATTTCTCACCTCAGTTTTTTATAAATAAAAAAGCTCAATCCATACTATATCTAGTATAGCATAAATTGAGCTATTTGTCAAGTCTTAATTAAACATATCATCTATATCTTGATTGTCAGCAATAGTAATATTATCACCAGTAATTCTTACCCAATTAGCACTATCATTACTGAAATCACTAACATCTGATGTATGAGCAGTAATACATCTCCAAAGGGCATAGTTAGCCAAAACAATGTCATCTACTTGATATTGAGTAGAACCTGCCCATTCTGTTATTACTACTCCACTATATGCATTAGAACTTAAAATTTCAAATTTATCATTGTCAAACACAGAACTTGCTGTATGTGCTACTGTACATCTATATAATTCACCATTATGTACAACAATATACCCAACTTTATATGCATTACCAGTTGCCCAATCATTTAATGGCAAACCTTTTTGCTTTAAATTGTCATGAAATCTGGCAAGTTTTGCTTTATCTATTAAATCATCATATACAGCCATTTATTCCCCCTCCCATTAATTAAAAATATCATCCACTTCTTCATTTGTTGCTATATCTGCAAATGGTTCTAAATCTTCTCCATCTCGTATTGCGTGAATATATGAATATGGAGTTACTATTTGCAGATGATCTACTGCTTCTCTAACTATTATATATTCATCTTTTACATTTTTATAAACGCTCCAACGGTTACGAGGCTCCATTACCACCACCCTCTTTATAAAAACATAGCATCAATGTCATCATCACTAGCAATACTAATTTCTCCCATAGCTACATCTACTAATGTACTAAAGCTAATCTTATAATCCCCATTAGCTATAATATTATATTTATTATTAGCTATTACAAAAAGATCTTTTATCTCTATTTCTTTATCTCTTTTCATCTCAGCAATATATACTGCAACACCTATATTTCCTTGCCAATCTGAAAAATCAACTTCATTTAATTTATTTAATGGCATTCCTCTTGCAAAATCTCTTATCATTACAAACTCACCGTTATTATATACATAGTAATGTTTTAAATCATTAGTTAATGCAAATCTTACTTCTGCATTTAGTTTATCTGAAATATTTTCTGTTACATTTAGTACATTTTGTCTAAGATATAGCTTTTTAGGAAAAATTAAAAAATCATCATGTATACCTATTGATTTTACTCTATGTCCAAAATTGTCATCAAAAGTTAAGGTTTTTATTGCACCTAAATCTTCTAAGGAGTCAACTTCTATTTTTTCATAGCCACCATCAATAAGTACATCTTCTATTTCATCTGGCAAAACCATCATGTTTCACCTCGTATAAAAATAAAAGCCCAACCAAAAGGTTAGGCTTATTTCCTGTCCTCTCTAATTATATTATACCATAATTAAAACATTTTGTCAAATTATTATTCAGTTACAAGAGTTACAGCACTAGCAAACTGCTCTGCTGTTAAGCCTAAAATTTCATATGCGTAAGCATAGGTTACACCATCAACCTCTACATTTTCTGCTGTAATATCGTTATCACCTACACCATTCTTAATAGATACAGCAGTTAAACTTGTACAATTTTTAAACATATCCTTCATGCCAGTATATGATATATTACTTAGATCAATAGTTCCTGTAATAGTAGCTAATTTAATACACCCATCAAACATATGCTCTAATGTAGTAGCCGTAGAAATTGTCTCAAAATATGTGCCTAGATTAACTGTAGTTAATTCTTTACAACCAGCAAAAGCATGATGACAAGTAAAAGTAATATCTGCAACATCTGATACATCAGTAGTTAAATCAATAGAAGTTAAAGATACACAATTTACAAATGCACAGGCAATTCCTACATTATTTAAACTCATCGGTGCATTTTGTACACTTGTATCTGTTCTATATGTAGTTGGGTGCAATCTTTGATATGTACCACCAGCTTCTGGGAATGGATCTGGTTCAGGATCTGGAGTTGGTGTCGGAGATTCTGGATCATACTCGGTAGACTCTTCTTTAATCTTATTTGCAAAAGCATATACTGAAGTATTTACAGTATATTTACCTGTTACTGGATCTTTTTCTACTACTGATTCTAAAGAACTTTTATAATCTGTTAATGCCATTGTTATCATTCCTCCATTAATTAAACAAATTGTCTATATCACTGTCTGTAGCGTAATCTATAGTAGTTCCTCCACCACCGCCACCGCCAGTAGAAGTACCATAATTAATCTTATATGAACCATTTTTAAGTAAATGTACGTGAAGTTGAGTATTACTATATCCATATGTATAATCTTCTGTATGTTCTGCTTTACTCCATGTACCATTCATGTCTACAGTCATAGACAAATTATCTAATTCTGTACTTTGATTCATTGCTGTTTCATGAAATGCAAATGCTATTCCAAGACCATCTTCATCTACATCTCCGTCATAGAAATTAGCCCAATCTGCTGAACTAATTAGTGCTAATTCTTCTGCACTTAATCCTTCTGAAATTACTGTATCAGCGTCTAATGTAATTAATGGTGTCCATGTACTGTTAGTAAAAGTAAAATAATTTATTAAATCTTTTGTTAATACATATTTAATACTTGCATTAGTAGTATCAGATATATTTTCTGTGATATTTACTGATTTTATTTTATTAAATGATGTGCCAAATAATTCTTTTGGCAAAACTAAGAAGTCATTATGCACTCCATGTACTTTTACATCAGATGCAGAACCACTTGCACTATCACTCATAGCTAATACTTTGAATTTACCTAGTGTTTGTAGTTCTGCTAATGTAGCTTTATTACCATTTGTATTTTCAAATAATGCTTCTTTTTCTGCGTCTGTCAATGTGCTCCAATCATTTGCAAGTTGTGTGAATGTGTATGCCAACTATCAGCACCCCCTCTTCTTATAAACATAGTCAAAAGTATTCAAATGCGTTTATCTAAGCACATTTGAACCAATATACCTTATTGAATCTCCAAATCAACTTGCATTTTAGAGCATTAGCTTTATTACAATGCTTTGTTGGAGATTGAAAACTAATGGCATGCAGCTCAGGATACATCGCTGTAATATAACCAGTATGTGTTTCACCATTGCGATATGTATATGTCACATAGTCTCTGTGGTGGAATCCGCAAACTTCATCTACTTTAGCCTTGCTTTGTCTACGCATAGGCTTTATACACCAATCAACTAATTCTATTGAATTAGGCATTAAATTAGTAATACACACAGCGTCATTTGAGTGTGTCTTTTCTATGTCCCAATCAATTCGTTTATTTGCTGTATCTGCTCCTATAGTTAAATGTAATTCTCCTCTTTGCTTTAATTCATTTTGTAACCAAACTTTTCCTTGCATTACATGAGATGCGTATTTTAACATCGGTATGTCTTTTCCATCTATCATAAGATAAAACATTTCTGCAAAATCCATTTCTCTTTCATGTGTCTTTTTATGGCATTTTTCACAAAGAGTTATTAGATTACTTAAAATATCTCTACCACCTAGCCTTTTTGGTGTAATGTGATGAGCCTCCAACCTACAATTAGATTTTCCACACATTTTACACTTATTACTGTCTCTTAATATAGTAGCTTTTCTTAGGTGCTCATCTAACCTATTAGACTTTTGATATTGCCATTTATAAGGTTTATACCCATCAGTTAATGCTCTAATGTCTACTTTTACATCTTCTAACCAATAAGAATCAATTCCTACCCAATGTAAAAGCCTATCAATAACCCTTATAATAGCTTGCTTCTTTTGTTTAATTGATGGTGGTAACCTGCCACTTCTTCGTGATGATGCTCTATTGTTAAATCTTTTTGGCCTATGACGTTTATTCTTTCTTCTATATTGTCTATATGCTCTACGACCATCCATGAGCTTTTTAACATCTTTTCTTTGTTCAATAATTCCTTTAAATAAAGTTTTATTTTTAGTCTTACACTTTTGAACTAGAGCAATACCTACATGGACAGCACCATCATCAATACCACACCTTATCTCATCTTTATTAAGATTTTCTACTACTCTATTAAGTTGTATTACCATAGGAAACTTTGACACAAGTTTTGCTTTCTTTTGTCTTATTAGTCTCCAAGCATTTTGCACTATTGTTGGATCTAATTTAGTTCCATTAGCATCCAACACAAATGAATATTCTTTTAACATCTCTGTTACCTCACATAAATATGGAATTTCCCTTCTTGCCCATATCGTCAGGAAGTTCATGTGTTTCCCTGTTATCACCGCAGGACATTAGCGGTATTTCTTGGTTGGCACTCTCAGAGCAGCAGACTGATGGTTTACATCCGCAGGTGAGTCTTTAACTTATCCTGATAACTTAGTTCATCCCGCAAACAGCTTTCACTGAACACGGTCACTAGGGCTTGAAACAGCCCGTTAAGCATATCCACACAAGATTATTTGTCCACTTATATAAATATTTGTCAATGTTTTTTGGCTACTTAACGGTTCGTCCTTCTGGTGCATACTCCCTTCGGCTATTCGCCTACTAACAGCTTCATTTGCACTATTTATGCCGCAGCTTAGTCAATACAAGTTAAAACAAGTTGAAGAAGGCTTTTACATCCACCAGTAGCCAAAGCCCCATAGTTCGCATTAGAATTACCAACTGCATTATTAGAATTCCAACAGAATAACCCATCTGTAGAGCTATTCCATGCGTTACTACCCAGTTTCAGGAGCTGAAATCTTGTACTGACTTTATATAAAATTTTTAATTAACTACCATAATGGGAAACCTACGGTTTCCTGCAACCTTCCCTAACAAACGGCCAAAGCCCCATAGCGCGCCCCAGAATCACCAACCGCATGATAAGAATACCAACAGAAAAACCCATCCGCAGAGCCATCCCATGCGCTACCACCCAGGTACAGGAGCTGAAGACCAGTATTAGACCAGAAATTATCATTACATACAATAGTTTTACTACTACCACTAGTATTACATGGGTGGAATAACCAATCATATGTAGTATCATTAGCTATACTAGTTATTGGTGAGTTACCTCCTCCTGACCGAACAGGAGTAGCAACTTGTGTATAAGATGCTTGTAAATCTGCTAAAGAAGTTGGGTCTGATGTTACATCTTCTACGTCCTTTAAGTATATCACATTATCGTATAAAAAGCAACCATCAATATATTTCCAACAATCGCCGTAAAAAGATTCAATGCCGAAAGTTAATGCTCCTTCGTTTGTAGAAACACTTGTAGCAGAGCCATCTAGCCCTAATACGTTATCAGCACTCCCTGTAGTATGAGTAGTATTACCTTCAGCCCAACCATAACTTACAGTAGCTTGGGCATCAGTACTTGCGTATTTTACAAGCATAAGCATAGTTAAAGAATACCAAGCAGGAGCTGAAATCATATTTAAGTTTTTATTTCTTAAGTTAGTTCTAAAAGTATTCATATTAGTGCTAACTAATGGATAAATACCACTTCTTATCTTATAGTTTTGCCCAACAGGATATTTACTAATATATCGTTTTTGATGGTGTACACCTTTTTCGTAATGCCAAGGATCAGGATTAAATCCTACTTTATATTCTGGTGCTACAATAATTTCAAGACCATCTGCTGTATCTACTCTACGATACCAAAACTCTGGAACTTCAATCATTATATCGCCGTCTATACTTGGATGTGTACCATTTCTTATTGTTTGCCATTCAGCATCACTATAATCTATTTTATATAAATAAGATGCAGTAGTACCATTCCATACTCTACATACTTCTTTTACATTAAATGGAGCTA
>Ga0247611_10005468_pt1 | contig 16776 bp, 17 predicted proteins | sample 177DNAGHGhighgp2_FD_192422 | JGI IMG/M metagenome (GOLD analysis project Ga0247611, IMG submission 192422) | Sheep rumen microbial communities from Palmerston North, Manawatu-Wanganui, New Zealand - 1770 DNA GHGhigh gp2 | ecosystem: Host-associated > Mammals > Digestive system > Stomach > Rumen... | reverse complement strand
CTCTGCACTCCCGCTTCACTCTGAACGGGATTGCAACCAGCAAGGTTGAAACAGGAAGGCAACGTAAATTGTAGCATTTTATATCTTTTGCTATGATTTTATAAGTTTGTCAAATCGGTAGCATCAGCGAAAAACGAATGGTCATTTGACCACAACCTTGTTTCCGTTGACGATGTAGAGGCCCCTTGGGAGGGCTCCTCCATTTTTCATTCCCAACTGTTCATGGTTCATTCTTCTGCCTTGCAGGTCATAGATGACTGTAGAGTGTTTCGACGCACCGTCAGTCTGCTGCATGGTGGTGATGCCGTCAGTGACCTGACGGGTGAGAACCAGGTTGTCGAAGCCGATGATTTTCGAAGAGCCGTTGGAGGTGTGGACGGCAGAAAGCAGGACGGTGGTAGAGGCTTCGCCGTCGCTGTCGAAGCTGACGGTGGCCGACTGCCAGGCTGTCTTGTTCTCTAAGGATGCGGCCTTGGCCACAGCACCGTTTTCGTTCTTCACTTGTACGACAACATCTCCGCCGAGACCGCTTTTCCAGACATCGACGTTGAGGGTGTAGTGGCCTTCAGGAAGTAGCACCTCCTGGAGCAGCGTAATAGTAGATGTGCCCCAGTTTTGGCGCACCCAGTAGCTCTGTTGGCTGTCGGCAGAAGACTTGGCCAGCGAAGCAAAGAAGTTGCTGAAATACTTGTCGCCACTCTTCAGGGCGGTGAGGTCGTTTTCGTTGCGGTTGGTATAATCGACAGTCCAGCCTTTGGGAACATAGATGGCGCGGTCGCTGCTGACGCCACTGCCCGACATCACGGAGTAGGTATCTTCAAAATCGGCGTTGACAAGGGCGGTGGGCAGCTGACGTTCCTCGTAGGCGATGTCCTGCAACTGGCAGATTTCCTTGCGGGTGAGCATGACGTCGTAGAGGCGGAAGTCATTGATGGTGCCCATGAAATCGACGTTGTCGGCAGCGTAGGAGCCATCCCACCACTGGGTGCGTCCGATGTAGTTACGCACATCGGCAGCGAGTTGTTCCAGCTGGTAGGGCTCCACCTGGTTGGCTGTTCCGCTGATGTTCTTTTGGCCGTCGATATAGATGGTGGTGGTATGGGTGGCAGCGTCGAAAGTGACGGCAAGCTTATAGTCTTTGTTGGCACTGAGTTGCGAAGTGGCATTCACCATGGTGGTGGTGCCACCGTTGTATTTCACACCGGCCGACAGGGGGTTGGCACGCAGGAAGATGCTGTTAGCAGAGCCCGAACCGAAGTCGTAGAAGCGTGGAGCGGAGGTCAGGCTCTTGGCATTGACGGTGAGCAGGAAAGTGAACGAGCGCAGGCCGCGGAGCAGTCCTTGCGGTGCCGTGACGGTGGTATTGGTGGTAAAGCCAGAAGCAGTGTTGGCCGTGAGGTCGAGATTGGTTGTCTCGTAGCACAGATTCTTAGCAATGTCGCGGGGATAGACCTTCACGGTGAAGTCGCGGGAGTAGGTTCCGGCGTGGGCTGTCAGCGTCACGTCGGTTTCAGCGCTGGGGAATCTGACGACACCGTCGTTGCTGATGACCTTCTCATTCGAAGAAGTCCAAGTGATATTCTGTTGCAGCACGACAGCAGGAAGCACGAGGTCTGAACGAGTCTCGGCAGGCAGCTGCAGCTGGGCAAGGGCGGTAGAGGCCAGCTGCTCCTGACCTGCTGCGGCGGATTGGCGGGTGAGCTGTGCCACGGTCATGGGTGAGGCGCAGGCACCAAAGACCTGGGTGTTCAGACAGAGGTGGTTATTCTCGTTGGCGGTGTTGACGGTACCGCTGACAGGGCTCGTGGTCTCGATGACCTGGTCCACCAGTCCGTTGCGATAGGTCGTGAGGGTCTGGCCGTCGAAGGTCATGGAGAAAGTCCAGGTAGTAATCTTGGTGGGATGGTTGTCGCCACTGGTACCTGTTGACATAGTGGCCCAGTCGTCACTGGTGAGCAGTCGGTTCTGACTCTTATAGCTTGTTCCGTTGATGGTGACCACGGGGTAGTAGTCGGTGCCCAAGGCATAGGTCAGCACAGGAGCATCGGAAGAGCCGATGGTGAAGAGTGTTCCTTCATAGCGGCTTTCGTTCATGGCAAAGGTCATGGTGAGGGTCTGACCGGCAGCAAAGCTGTCGCTCTGGGGCTCAGAGCCGGCCGCTGTGGTGAGCGTCTCTTCCCAGGTGTAGTTGGCACGGATGCCGGTGGGATAGCCCTTGGGGTAGCCCTGCTTCACCATCCAGTAGTAGTAGTCGCCGTTCATCCACGCCAGTCGGAGGGGAGCGTTCTTGGAACCGGGGATGATGAAGGGACGCACATTGTTTTTCTCGGAGCCGAAGGTGAGCTGTTGGGAGCCAGAAACTGCGCCCTCGTCATTGATGGTGTATTTCCAAATCTCATAGATGCCGTCTTTGTTATAGACACCGTCCTTGGTAGGAATGGAGAGGTAGAGGTCGTTGATGTTTTCCGGGTCGATGGCCATGCCGCCACTGTAGCAGAGCTCGGTGGAGTTCCAGTTCTGGTGGAAGGCGTGACCGCCATACTGCACCCAGGTGTTACGCCAGGAAGAACCTGTCCAGCGGGCATACCAATAGACGTGGGTGGTCTTGGCATTGTCGATGTGGGGATAGGCTATGACGGGATTTTCGTCTTTGTCGAGGGTAATCTGCCACACCCAGTTACGGATATTGGCGGTTCTATCGACAATGGTGTTGGGATAGGTGCTGGCATAGTTGTCTGACTTGTTGACATTGAACACTCCACTGCTGATGGTCTTCAGCTGGTTGCCTTTAATGTCACGCAGGATGGGACCGTTGCCATGGTTGATGTCGATGACGTTGAAATAGAGCCAGTCGGGCATCTCGTTGTCGGGGTGACCGGTGGTATAGCTCAGGTATATCTTATCTTTTCCGTTGCTCTGATACTTGGCATAGGGACGGGCACCGGTGCTCTGGACAATCTGCTTCGGTCCGAAGTCGAAGGAGCAGTTGTCGTTGCTGTCGGGCATGGTCAGGCGGGCAATGGTGGGATGCCAGTTGATGCCGCGCCAGCAAAGATAGATGTGGGTGGGGTCGTCGCTGAGGATAAAGGGCGACGGGTAGGTGGTGTTGTTGGCTGTGGCAAGGAACTTCTCTTCGCCGAGAGCGCTGATATCGCCGGGCTTGCGCGATATGCGATACCAAATCTTGGCCTCATCGGTGTGGCGGGTGTAGAAAATCATCACACGCTCATCGGGCAACACTACAAAGGTGGGGTTGTTGTGGTCGTCGGGCTGGAAGTAGCTTCTCACCAGCACGTCGGTCTTCCGGCCAGTCTTCCAGTCATACTGTGTAGCCTTCACGTTACCATGGACATCAATGTAGCCGATGTAGGTGGCGTTGATGGTGCCGGCAGCATTCTCATAATGCAGCGCACGGGGGTCGGCAAACCAACACCAGGCTCCTTCGTCGGCAACCACATTGCTGCGGAAAGTATCTGGCTCTTGTGCATACACGTTTACAGCTGTACCCATCAGAATACAGAACAGAAAAAGTTTCTTGAAAGTTTTCATCAGACTAAATTATTGTTTTTTATTATCGGCTGCAAATTTACAAAAGTTTTCTCGCATTAACATTCCATGGAAAGAAAAACTTAAAAAAACTTCGTTTATATTCATGATTCTTTGTACTTTTGCAAAAAATAATGATGACTATGGCAACCCACCCTTTATGGTCTGACGAATACTGGCTGCTGCTCATGCAGCTGTATCTGAAAAAACCGGTGGGCGTGAAGCCACTGTACTCACGTCCGCTGGTTGCGCTGAGCATGGAACTGCATATCGCCCCGCAGTATCTGTATGAACAGATGTTCCGACTGCGCAGCATTGACACGCCCCGCATGGAGAAACTATGGAACGACTATGGCAAGAATCCTAAAAAACTTGCCCGCGGCGTAAAGCTGCTGCGAGAGAAGCTCGGCTATGGCACCGCAGGATTGTTCTATGAGGGTGTGGAGACTCAAGAATCATTTGAACTCGACTTCAAGCCACTGCCACTGCTGGCCAACGAGTCGGCACCGGTGAACAAACTGACACCTGTGATGCTCATCATGATTCTCGACCAGTATTTCCGCCTGACACCTCTCACCATGGTACCCGAGACACCAGAGGTGCAGGAGCTGGCCCGACTGCTGAAAATCAAAACTGATGTGGTTTGCGCCGTGATGGATAACTTTCAATTTTGTGACCCCTACCTGAAACGCACCACACAGAACTCATCGCCTCTCCTGCTGACCTGTCAGCAGATATGGAACAGGTTTGGCAACGACAATCCTCAAAAGCTGGCAGCACTGGCAGCACAGTTGAAAGAATATTTTAAAGGGTAAAGGGAAGTAAAAAAGGAAGAAAAAAGGGAAGATAATGATCTCCCATGCATTGAGCATTAAAAATGGCAACGACTGAAAACAGACAAGTACAAGTTCAGAAGCAGGAACAGCGACAGGTACAACGACTCACCCAGCAACAGATGCTGCAGGTGAAGTTGCTGGAGATGCCGCTCAGCGAATTTGAACAGAGCGTCAACGCCGAGTTGGACGACAACCCGGCACTGGAAACCGTCTCGCCCGACGATGCTCTCTACGATGACGACCGACTGGAGACGGCCGACGGAGGCGGAGAGAGCTTTGAGGAACAGTCGGAGCGTGAAGCCCGTGAAGACGCACTGGACTCTGCCCTGGAAAATATTGGGCGCGACGACGAGATGCCCGACACTGCCTATGAGCGTCACGGACAGAATGCTGCTGCCGACTACGAAGAGATCGTCTATGGCGACCAGGTGTCGTTCTACGACAAACTGAAGGAGCAGATGGCTGAAGAGGAACTGGACGAGCAGCAACAGGAGGTGATGGAATATCTCATCGGATCTCTCGACGATGACGGCTATCTGCGCAAAGACCTCGAAACCATCAGCGACGAACTGGCCATCTACCATAACATCAACGTGACAGTGAAAGAGGTGGAACAGATGCTCAACATTCTGCAAACCTTCGACCCGCCAGGCATCGGAGCACGAAACCTACAGGAGTGCCTGCTCCTGCAAATGAAAAGAAAGGAAACAGACAACAAGGGACAGGAAACAAGAAGACTGCTACACCAAGTGCTTGCTCACCACTTTGATGCCTTCATCAAAAAACATTGGCGCAAAATACAAGACGCATTACAACTGTCGGACTACCAGCTGGAAGAGCTACAGAAAGAGGTAAAAAGACTGAACCCGAAGCCGGGAGCCTCACTCAGCGAAACACAGGGACGCAGCATACAGCAGATTACGCCCGACTTCATCGTCGATACGGCCGATGACGGTACGGTGACATTCTCACTGAACAACAGCGACATTCCTGAACTGAAAGTGTCACCTTCGTTTACCGAGATGGTGGAAACCTATAAAAACAACAAGGAAGGCATGAGCCGACAAGCCAAGGAGGCTCTGCTCTATGCCAAAGAGAAAGTAGATAAGGCGCAGGGCTTCATCGATGCCGTCAAACAGCGACGCCACACACTATACATCACCATGAAGGCCATCATCGGCTGGCAACAACGATTCTTTCAAGACGGTGACGAGGCTGACCTGAGACCCATGATCCTCAAAGATATAGCCGACAAGACGGGACTGGACATCTCGACCGTATCACGGGTGTCGAACATCAAATATGCACAGACGAGGTGGGGAACATTCCCACTACGCTATTTCTTCTCTGACGGCTATGTGACAGAGAACGGCGAGGAGATGTCAACGCGCAAAATCAAAGTCATCCTGAAAGAAATCATCGACCAGGAAGACAAACGCAAGCCGCTGAGCGACGAAGCGCTGACAAAGATGATGGCCGAAAAGGGCTTTCCTATAGCCCGGCGCACCATAGCCAAATACCGGGAGCAAATGGGCATCCCCGTGGCACGACTCAGATGAACATCTATACAAGAAAAATCGGTATGGACAATAAGAGAATAATTCTGGCAGCACAGATGGTGAGCTTGGTGTTCACTCCTTTCTACCTACCACTCGTGGGCCTGCTTCTCCTGTTTCTGTTTAGCGGGTTGAGCTACCTGACGTGGAGCTACAAGTTCTCCGTCTTGCTCGTCGTCTATGTCTTTACCATACTGCTGCCCACCACGCTCATACACCTCTACCGACGATATCAGGGATGGAACCTCATAGAACTGGGAAGAAAGGAACGACGCATGGTGCCATACCTCATCTCCATACTCTGCTACTTTGCCTGCTACTATGTGATGGCACACTACCGCATGCCACACATCATGGGCAACATCCTCATGACGGCACTCGTCATACAGGTGACTTGTGCGGTCATCAATATCTGGTGGAAAATATCTACACACTCAGCGGCCATCGGCGGAGTGACAGGAGCCGTCATTGGCTTCTCCCTACTCTTCTTCTTCAACCCCATCTGGTGGTTCTGCTGGCTCACACTGCTCTCTGGCATAGTGGGCTCGGCTCGCATGGTGCTCCGCCAGCATAGCCTCTCACAGGTAGTCACCGGATTCTTGCTGGGATTCCTCATTGCCCTGCATATAGTACTCTTCACTTGAATTCAATCATTCATCTTACATAGAAAGAAAACATTTATGAAACCTATCGTCAGCATCATCATGGGCAGCACCAGCGACATGCCCGTCATGGAAAAGGCCTGCCAGTTTCTCAACGACATGCAGATACCATTCGAGGTGAACGCCCTCTCTGCTCATCGCACTCCCAAAGCCGTCGAAGAGTTTGCTACCGGAGCAAGCAGCCGGGGCATCAAGGTCATCATTGCCGCAGCCGGCATGGCCGCAGCCCTACCTGGTGTGATTGCCGCGCAGACAACACTTCCTGTCATTGGAGTCCCCATCAAAGGTATGCTCGACGGTCTCGACGCCATGCTCTCTATCATCCAGATGCCTCCTGGCATCCCCGTAGCCACGGTAGGAGTCAACGGAGCCATGAACGCTGCCATCCTGGCAACAGAGATGCTGGCACTCGCCGACGATACCATCGCTCAACGGCTGGCTGACTACAAAGCCGGCCTGGGACAAAAAATTGAAAAAGCCAACCATGACCTGGCGGAAATAAAATATTCGTATAAGACTAATTAGCATGAGAAGAAAAACACAAGTGGCTCATGTGGGGCCTATTGCCATCGGCGGCGACAACCCCATCCGGGTGCAGTCGATGACAACCACCAACACCAACGATACAGAAGCTTGTGTGGCACAGGCTGAACGCATCATCAAGGCTGGCGGAGAACTGGTTCGACTGACAACACAGGGAACCCGTGAGGCTGAAAACATGAAAAACATCAGCAACGCACTGAAAGCCATGGGCTATACGACACCCTTAGTGGCTGACGTGCACTTCAACCCACGGGTGGCCGACGTGGCTGCCTGCTACTGTGAGAAGGTGCGCATCAATCCCGGCAACTATGTCGATCCAGCCCGCACATTCAAAAAACTTGAATACAACGATGAGGAATATCAGGCCGAACTGCGGAAGATTGACGAACGGCTCGTTCCGTTTATCAATATCTGTAAAGAACATCACACTGCCGTGCGCATTGGAGTGAACCACGGTTCCCTCTCCGACCGCATCATGTCGCGCTACGGAGACACTCCTGCCGGCATCGTGGAGAGCTGCATGGAATTCCTGCGGATCTTCCGACGGGAACAGTTCAACGATGTGGTCATCTCCATCAAAGCCAGCAACACGGTCGTGATGGTGCAGAGCGTACGACTGCTGGTTCAACAGATGGATCAGGAGGATATGCACTATCCGCTGCACCTTGGCGTCACAGAAGCCGGCGAGGGAGAAGACGGACGTATCAAGAGTGCTGTGGGCATTGGCGCACTGCTCACCGAAGGCATCGGTGACACCATCCGCGTGTCGCTGTCGGAAGAACCGGAATGTGAGATTCCCGTGGCACGCAAATTGGTGGAACTGATTCCGGAATGCACACGTCTGCGCCAAGAGGCGGAAACACATATTCAGGATGATACCATCACACTGCACCTCGACGCACCTGACTGGGAGACCTTCCAACTGAAGGCTGCCATGGCTGTAGGAGGCTTGCTCATCGACCGCAAGGCTACTCACCTCATCATCAAACAAAAAAACTCCCAGAAAACACCAGACTCCCTGGGACCGGTAGCTACAGACACACTCACCCAACTGGCCGATGGCATCCTGCAGGCTGCCCGTATCAAGTTCACAAAGACTGAGTATATATCATGTCCCGGATGCGGACGCACACTCTATAACCTGCAGGAGACCATCGCACGAATCAAAGCTGCCACCAAAGAGTTTGTCGGACTGAAAATCGGCATCATGGGCTGCATCGTGAACGGACCGGGCGAGATGGCTGATGCCGACTATGGATATGTGGGGGCCGGTGTAGGGAAAGTGTCACTCTACCGTCAAAAAGAATGTGTGGAAAAAAACATACCTGAGGCTGAGGCCGTCGATAAGCTGTTAGCACTCATCCGTCAATACGAACAAGCAAAAAACAAATAGAAAATGTCTTACACTGCCTTGGAGTCGCGCTACGACAACAGCGACTCTCTCTATCGCCGTTGCGGCCGCTCGGGTGTTTTGCTGCCAAAGATATCATTAGGCTTCTGGCACAACTTCGGTGCCAACGATCCCTATGAACGATGTCAGGCTATTGCCAGATATGCCTTCGACCATGGCATCACCCATTTTGACTTAGCCAACAACTACGGACCTCCCTATGGTTCGGCAGAACTGACCATGGGACAACTGATGGACGAAGACTTCCGTCCCTATCGTGACGAACTGTTTATTGCCACCAAGGCAGGCTATGACATGTGGGATGGACCCTACGGCAACTGGGGCTCACGGAAATATCTCATGGCTTCCCTCGATCAGTCACTACGCCGCATGCACCTCGACTATGTCGATTTGTTCTACAGCCACCGCTATGACCCACAGACACCTTTGGAGGAAACGCTGCAGGCTCTGGTTGACATCGTACGTTGTGGCAAAGCCCTCTATGTGGGCATCTCCCGCTGGCCCTTAGAGGCTCTGAAGGTTGCCGACCGCTATTTGCGTGAGCGCGATGTGCCGCTACTCATCTACCAGGGCCGACTGAACCTCATAGACCGGGCACCCCAGGAGGAAGGTATCCTTGACTACTGCCAGGAACATGGCATCGGTTTTATATCGTTCTCCCCATTGGCACAAGGACTGCTCACCGACCGCTACCTGCATTGTTCTTTCACCGATGACGGTCAACTGGAAGGAATCCCAGAAGGTTCACGCATGACACAGGGACGGTTCTTGAAACCGGCTGCTCTCACACCAGAGATGTTGGGACGACTGAAAGCCTTCAATCAACAGGCTGCCGAACAACAACAGACACTGGCAGAGATGGCTCTGTCGTGGATTCTCGAACAGAGAGGTGTCACCTCCGTCCTCGTAGGCGCCAGCAGTCCCGCTCAACTGGAAAAAAACATGAAAGCTCTGTTATAGCTTCTCACCAAAGCAAAGGTCGCCACAGTCGCCGAAGCCAGGAACGATGTATTTATGCTCATTCATTCCCGGATCAATGGCGGCACACCAGACAATGGCATCGTCAGGCAACACCTCAGTCAATGTCTTGATGCCTTCTGGAACAGCAATGACACTGGCAATATGTATCTTCTTGGGCTTACCTGTCTTACAGAGAGCCTCGATGGCTGCGGCCATCGAACCGCCTGTTGCCAACATGGGGTCGGCAATGATGAGCGTCTTGCCCTTGACACTGGGAGTCGCCATATACTCGGCATGCACCCCTACCTCTGTATGTTCACGGTTGGTGTACATACGATAAGCTGACACAAAGGCATTGTCAGCATGGTCGAAGACATCCAGAAAACCTTGATGGAAAGGCAATCCGGCCCGCAAAACGGTAGCCACGACAATCTCATCCTTGGGCAGGGGTATATCTATCGTTCCCAACGGAGTCGTCACTGTCTTGGGCTTGAAGTCAAGCGTCTCCGACAGCTCAAAGGCCATCAGCTGGCCGATGCGCTTGATATTATTACGAAAGAGAAGACGGTTATGCTGATACCTCTTGTCACGCAACTCAGCCATGTAGAGGTTGAGGATGCTGTTTTTCTCAGATAGATTAATTACTTGCATGGTTTTTAGTTTGTTTGCAGCTATATTTATCAAACCTTGGCTGCAAAATTACGAAATAATGCTGAAATAGAAAAGCATTTTTGGATGATTAACGCAGTTCACTCCATAAATAAAGGCAATTCGAGGAAACTTGAGGGAAGTCCGCAAGGTGCCCCTAAGCAAGGGACGAGAAACGAAACTTGTTACTACATATCAACGAGACGCCCATTGCCCAATGGTTTATGGAGCAGTTCGGGATAGGGCAAGGACAGCGTAAGGGTATTAGACGTTAAATTGACAAAGGGAGCGAGATTTCCATAACTTGCTCCCTTTTCTTGTCCTTATCTTTGCTTAAAGACCCACTATTTTGCATATTTTCTTTTGAAACACCCATAATTTGGGAAACTTTTTGTAAATTCGCACCCAAATAACAAGTAATTATGAGTCCAGTATTCAGACGCGAGAACGAATATACATTCAAGATATTCTCTAATGAGGAGGAGAGGATGCACATTCACGTGCTTTATGGTCGACAGGAGGCCAAGTTCTGGCTGGAGCCGCATGTGGAACTGGCTAAGAACTCGGGGATTCCCGAACATAAGTTAAACGAAATCAAAAGAATCGTAGAGAAATATGCAGACAACTTCAAAGAACAATTCCGCCAGCACATCGGCAAGCGTATTGATGATTAATGCGCAGGGCATCATGCTCTCCGTGCTCGGTCATGACTATTTCCTGTCATACAACCGCATCCCGTGGATGCAGGATGCACCCATCCGAAGCGTGCTAAATGTGCAGATGAGTGGTCCCGAAGCCATCGAATGGCCCGACCTTGACGTAGACCTTGAAATCGAGAGCCTCCAGCATCCAGAACGCTATCCGCTTGTTATCAAGCGGAATGCGTTGGATAACGTCAGTGATTATTTAAGTGTTTAAATCCTTTTTTGTGTTTAACTGGAGAGAAGACGCAACTTTTTACTATCTGCTTCATTCAAAAGGGGGTCGAATTCGACCCCTTTAAAGTTGGGGTTATTCAATTTCTCCCAAAGCCCCAAATATTCCAACGTATTCTTCTGGCGCATCCAGTTCTTTACAACATCTTTTGGCTCAACCGCATTCTTCTGTCAAGCAATGTCCGTAATGCAGATATAATCAATACCATCTTTTGTCATAGTCTTAATGGCTACATCCTTGACGATAATTTCATTTTTCTTTGCCATAGGGTAATGCTATTATAAATATATGTGTGCAAAGGTAGCACAAAATCACGAGACTAACGAACTAAAGGCGAAAATCCCTCAAAAGTTTTGTTATTTTATTTACAAAAGATTTGCGATTTTATCCAAAGTTACGAAATAATGCTGAAGTAGCAAAACGATTTTGGAAGATTAACGCAGTTTGTCCCATAAATAGAGGCATTTCCCGGCAGTTCGAACCGTTTTCTCAACATGGAGCGTGAGTGTCTGCAATGTGGTTTTAATGCAGAACAAACCGACAAACTGCTACATGGGCAGACCGTCAATTATAGTGGGTGGCTACACTCTAATGAGTACAAGCGCAATACTCTTGCTGATAATGTTTCAGCACAAGTGATAAGGGACGAGAAGCGAAACTTGTTCCTGCATACATATCAACGAGACACCCATTACCCAATGGTTTAAGGAGCAGTTCGGATTGGAACAGGAACAACGGAGAGACATTAGAGTGTAAGTTAAAGAGTCTCATAAGAGAGTGTACTCATTTCTTTCTGAGACTTCTTTCCCTAACAGATGTTCACAGCAAAAGGTGATGGGAAGAACTCCAATGCATGGACGTTATTGCCTTATGACTTCATTCTCTTTTTCCTGAAATAGCATGTACAATTGTGTAAGTCCCTTTGTTGTTCTATTTAGTTTCGAAATATGCTCCTTAACATTAGGAGAGTCAACAGTTTCTTGTGTCATTATATCATAATTTGTAATGCTTTGCGTAGGCTCTAGTGCAGATACGATATAATTCCATTCGCCTTTATTGCTGCCGTTGATATTGTTGGCGATATTGTAAGCAGTTGCAATGATTTCAATTATTCTTTTAACCTTTAGTTCAACGTTTCCTTTGGCTACAGTTTGTTTGTCTATATATAATTCAGGTAGTTCCATGTTCTTATCATTCATTTGCTCATCAAAACAGTGCAGAGTATAAACATCATTACAATTTATCTTGCACAATGCACCGCCATAGACAGAAACAAAACTTTTAATAACATTCAGTGAAGAGTCGATTTCAACTCTAATAGCTTTGTCTCTTACTCTATCATATCCCTTTTTACCTGCGTTATCATCAAATTTTGCGTAATAAACAACAACGTTGCTATTTGAGTCTGTCTTGTATATTAACGTATGACCATCTTCCGTGTATGCCGAACTAAATCCATCAGTGTTTTCAACGACACTAATATATTTAGGAGAGGACATTGAACCATGTATCGCCTTCTTGTGTCTTGAACCGCAAGAAGCGATGAATATCAATGAGAAGAATATAACAAGAATCTTATTCATAATTTATTACGAGTATTGTTATTCTAATAATTTTACGACTCTGATACTGACTTCATACAATAGATATAATGGAATTGTTACAAGTACAAGCGTCATTATGTCGGGTGGTGTAATAATTGCAGCTAAAATCATGATCATTAGGAAAGAATGGCGACGGTAACGCGTAAGTATCTTTGAAGTTATAATCCCCATTTTGCCTAGGAAGAAAGCTATTACGGGCAACTGGAACACCACGCCCATGACCAGTGTCAAGGATACGAATGTGGAGATATATGAGTCGAGCGTAATGTTGCTCACCACCTTTGCCGACACGCTATAAGTGCCGAGAAAACGGAAGGAGATAGGGAACAGCACAAAGTAGCTCATCAGCACACCGAGCAGGAACAGCACATAGATGATGCCCGCCACCTGCACAGAGTACCGTCGTTCGTTCTCGTACAGCGCGGGCGATATGAAGCGGAATAACTCATACAGTATATAAGGTGATGCCCCCAGCAACCCGAGATACACAGCAGTCGTGATGTGCGTCATGAACTGACTCGACAAATCGGTAGCTATCATTTCCACATGGAACTCTTCGAAATGGAAGTCAATACCTACTGCTTGCATAGCATTTTCCAGCCAGCGATAAGTACAAAAGTCCCACTCGCTCGGAGCCAATAGCAACGCCCATGTAGTGTCCTTGAAACAAAAGACAATCATTGCGATAGTACCAGCCACCGCAATGATACGAAAGAGCATTTGGCGGAACACTTCCAAATGACCGCCAAATGTTAGCAGGTCGCCATTATCTACAACTTCTTCATTTTGAAGTTTTAGCTGTAGTTCCTTCCTTACTTCTTTCTGCTTCAGTTTCTGATTTTGCGTATTCTTCCGTTTCTGTTCCTTCTTCGTCATCGTTCACAACGTCTTCTTCAATAGGCTCTTTCATTCCTTTTTTGAAGCTTTGCACCCCTTGCCCAAGCCCCTTCATCATTTCCGGCAATTTCTTTCCACCAAAGAGTAGCAGAGCGAGTCCGCCAATAAGGAGCAGTTCAGTTGTCCCGATAAATAATAATTGCGATGTCATCATATTCATTGTGTGACTAAGAAAATTTCCCGTGTATCAAAATTAATTTGCCATCGGCCATTTTCAGCAGATTCCCAATTATATTTCTCTCCTTTCTTTTTCCACCAATCCTGGAATTTGCTATTCGTGTCGCCTAAGTCATTTACAACCTTCTCATACAGCTCAACATTATCTGCTGTGACAATCTTGGCTAAATCTGCCAGACCAGAATGGCGCCTAAACAATTTCTGAATCTCGTCACGCTCTTCTTCCGTAACGATTCCTACCTTCTTTTTCTCCATAACATTTAAATTTTATGCCAGTCAATTCTAACATCAAACGGGTCAAGATAATCTATTTCTTTAATATCTTGTTCTGGGTAAAACTCCCTGTCTTTCCTCACAGATTCAAGAACTTTACGGCTGGCATTTCTTTCTAAGTGTGCCAATACGCATTGTTCATGACTCGGAGTGGTTATGTCGTATGTCATTTTACGGTTAATCCATACACAACGTTTACACTGATACGCATCACAAATTCTACACAATGGAGCATACGCCAATTTATAGAGTTTTGCTGCTTTTATGGCCAAACCGTTTTTTAAATCTCCAACACAGAAAGTTTCCTTATCTTCTTCTGAATAATAAAATGCAGGACAGACATAGAATCCCCCATCTGGAGCCAATGTGATATTATTGCTACCAGCATTGCAGTTGTTCATTTGAGTTAAAGCTATACGGTCTGTTATCAAGTTTAATTGGGGTGATAATCCTGCTTTATATAACTTTTCTGTTTCCTCTCCAAAAGAATCTAAAACGCTCTTATACTTTGAGAAATCATTCTCTGTGAATGTTTCCACGTCTGTAAGGACGATGTTCAATCGAGCCACTTTGCTTATGAATGTTTCTATGACTTCCTTTTGAGCAAACAAATCTTTCTTGTTGATGCGAAGAACATATGTAGCTGATTCATCAAGAGAGAACCCAATAGTGTCTTTCCAATCATTGAACACAACGACATCTGCCTCTTCCACCAAAGGAGAATTAGATGGAATAATCTTTGAATGGTCAATCGTTTCAATCGTTTCTTTGTATTCCTGTGGTAAGTCATAATCCGGATAGACATATTGAATCATCAGATTCTCCTTCATAGCAAAGCGTATGCCTGCTTTAAGGTCTGCCAAGTCGATTAGTTGATGTCGGGATTGGCTTGGGTTGTTGTAATGACAATACGATGTACTGGCATCATCTAATAATATGATGAGATATTGTAGCATAGTCTTAACACATTTCTTGATTGGAAACTGGACGGTTCTCTTCAAACTCTTCGCGCAAGCCTTCAAGTTCCAGCTTCCGATATAGTTTATTCCAATAGTAATTGTTTGCTCTTACTTGAGCCTTATGCATTTTACAAATTGCTGTTGCTCGCTGATATAGAGTCGGAATCTCTGCAGCGTCATAATTTTCTCCCTGGCACCATGCACAGCCACTTGCTACTTCGCAGTCTATACATTTTTGTGGACTTTGAGTACAACGGTCGAGCAATAAGAATGGACGCAGTTTGTTTTGATCTATTCCGTCTTTTACATTACCGATTATCCATGCCTTTTTATCTCGCAAAGAATATTGGGCAAATCTGGTGCAAGGATAGAAATTGCCTGCTGCATCAATAGAGAGCATTCTTCCTGCACCACACCAATTGTTATTGCGCTTTACGGGGTCTAATGGCTTTCCTATACTTTCATCAAAGAAAGAGCATACATGGTCTTTATAATAGCCATTGTCAATTATCTCGTCAGCCAAAGCCTCAACTTGCTCTTCAAAAAGTAAGTCATCTCCCTCCTTAAACACGTCTTCGAATACACAGTTGATATGAACATCAGTAATTCCCAGTCCATAAACATGCATGACGCTTTCTTTGATGTAGGGAATATCTTCGCTACTAATCGTTATCTTTGTACCTACTGTCGGAAATTGCTTGAGCCATAGAGGAATGTTTTTGACTACGTCCTTGTATGAACCCTTTCCACTACCTTTATAAATACGGTTTAGATCATGTTTTCTTTCAGTTCCGTCTATTGTAATTGTTATACTCAAGTGGTCTATATTTTTGGCAATATAATTCTGTAGCTTTTCGCTTTGATAATTCAAGCCATTCGTGGTGAAAGAGAACATATAATTGTTAAACCAATGATGGTTACGAGTAAACATTTGCTCCTTCAGATAGTCGCAAATCTTGTCAATAAGGTCTATTTCCAAGAAAGGCTCGCCACCGATGAAATCCCAAATTATACCCTCATCTTGGAAGTCATCTTCATGACTAAGAATGTAATCAATGGCTTGCTTAGCTACATCCCACGACATTCTCTCCTTATTGTTCTTTCCAATGAGGTAGCAATATTTACATGCTAATTGGCAATCTTTTGTAACGATGAATGTTATTGTCTTTCTCATTATCGAGTGCTTTTTGATTCCAATAAAAACAATGATTTTGGAGGATGCACCGTATGGAACATCCTCCAAAACAATTAACTTCTGGCCTTAGATTCACAATAAGCCCAGCAGTCACCGCCACAGAGGCCATCGCAGTTGTTGGTGCAGCCGCCATCACAATCGCCAGAACAAGATGATCCACAACCACCAGTACACTTTGTTCCACATCCTTCGTCTTTGTCATCGTCATCCTTTTTGCATGATGACAAGAAAGATGGGCCTAATACTGTGAACGCCAAAATAGGCAAAGCGCCTTTTGCTGCGCTCTTGAAAAACTCCCTTCGCGACTGGAGTTCTTCGTTCTTTACATTTTTCTTCATAACGTTAGAAGTTTAAAGATGCCTATGAACTCCCAAATTCAGCGTTACTGATTAAGTTTCTGGAAATAAAAAAGACGTGGGAGTTTGTTCCTCCGCGCCTATCCCTGCAGTCGGGCTCTCGCATTGCCTCTTTCCAAGGATAAGCAACGCAAGCCAGCCCACGCCGAGTAATATTATATAGTACGACATAGACGCTAATCACCATAATACAATGATAGCAACGAATAGCCGGGAT
>Ga0247611_10005467_pt1 | contig 16776 bp, 23 predicted proteins | sample 177DNAGHGhighgp2_FD_192422 | JGI IMG/M metagenome (GOLD analysis project Ga0247611, IMG submission 192422) | Sheep rumen microbial communities from Palmerston North, Manawatu-Wanganui, New Zealand - 1770 DNA GHGhigh gp2 | ecosystem: Host-associated > Mammals > Digestive system > Stomach > Rumen... | reverse complement strand
CTGATGCGGCGGGCCATCTCCAGGTGGCGGTCGAGGGTGGGCTGCCAGCCGCTCACGCCACGGGTGAAGAAGGCGTTGTAGCCCTGGGGGATGCCGAGGGCGTTCCAGCGTTCAAGGTGGGGCGACACGTTCAGGTCGGCCCATACCTGTAGGCCGCACTCCTGAAGGTAGCGGGCGAGGTAGCGTTTGCGGTAGATCTGCCAGAGGGCGATGGCGACGGGTGTCTGGTCGTGGATGCTGACGTTTGGCTCCACCACGGCGCGACAGCCGGACTGCAACAGCAGGATGGGGTTCTTGAAGAGCTGCTCGAAGCGGTAGTCATCCACATAGAAGTGGTAGGTGGCGATGCCTTTCTTGTAGCGGCCTTCGGCTCCCCACGGGGCGAGGGGCAGTTCCACGTGTACGGGCTGGCGGTCGGCAAGCAGGGTGGGTATCTGATACTCGTTGTCGGTGGGGTAGAGGTAGTCGCCCATCATGCGGTAGTAGAACGACAGGCGGTCTTCTGCCTCGGGGTCCGTCTGGCTCGCGTCGTCGCCGTCGGGTGGTGTCCCGCTGTCGGCTGCATGGCCTGTGCCGTCGCTGCCGGTGGCGTTGTCCTTGGTGACGGAGGGCACGGGGTCGGCCTCGAACTGGGGCATCTCGAACTCCAGTCCGATGGCATCGAAATCGACGACGGGCTGGAAGTCGCTGACGAGCAGCTGTGCGTCCCACTCGCCCACGTTGATGTTGCCCATGAGGATGAGCCGTGCGCGCTCCTCTTCGGTCAGGTCGGTGTAGATGATGCACGGAGCGGCCTTGCGCTTCAGCCGAGCGAGAGCCTTCTTGCGCTGATTTCCGTCGAGCACGTAGTAGTCCGGGGTGCCGGGGATGGGTTCCACGGCGAGTGCGCGGTGGGCGTAGAAGCCGTTCTCGCGGATGGAGTCACAGAGTTGGTTGAGCTTCGCCTGTGTGATGGTGCGCGGATTGTTGGGCAGCACGCGGAGGTGGCGAAGGGGGATGAGGGTTACTTCTGATGCTTGCATATTAAGTGGGGGATGAAGGGTTAGAAAAGCCGTGGCTGAAGATGGGTCAGCACTTTCTCCTTTGCCAACTTGTAGAAGTCTTTCTTTATCTCGAAGCCATAGGCACGGCGATTGATTTGCGCCGCTGCCCTGAGCGTTGAGCCACTGCCCGCACACGGGTCTATCACCACGTCGTTCTCGTCGGTGAAGATGCGGATGAGTTCTTCCAACAGCGGAACGGGCTTCTGCGTGGGGTGTACCTTGGGCGTGATGGTGTCGCGTGGCCAGTCGAAGCAGTTGAACACCATGCGCCCGTCGTTGTTGAACTTCGGCAGCTTGTCTTTGTAGAGCACAAGGCCATATTCGCAGTTGCCCACAATCTTCATGTTCGCCTTCAGCACTTGGGCTGAGAAGTTCTTGCGGAACACCAACGGAATGTAATGCTTGAAGCCGTAACGCTCGCCCAGTTCGATGTAGTAGTGCAACTGCTCAAAGGCGCAGAACAGCACCATGCACGGGGCTTTCGACTTCTTGCGTCCGCTCTCGCCGATGGTTTCCTGCTCGGCTTCCTCGTCGGTAATGCCCGTCTTCGGTTCCTTGACCAACATCTGCGAACAGAAGTGCATAAACTCGGCAGGTCGGAAGTCCTTGTCGGTGTCGAAAAACTCCTTGCCAGCCAGTTCGCTTTCGCCGTTCTTGTTGTCCCCGTCCTTGTACCATACGGGGTTGCTGGCGTAGGCGTTCTTGCCAAGATTATAGGGTGGGTCGGCAATAATAAGCTGTGCGTGTGGGATGCCGTAAACTTTGAAGTTCTGAAAATGGTCGTTGAATAATTCTACTCTTTCCATAGTTCCTTGATTTTAATAATTCATTCAATTCGTGTTCAAAAAGAAGAGAGCCACCCTTGCGGATGACTCTCACGTCAACTTATCTGGTTGGCTTCCCAGGGCCTTGTGGTAGAGCCTTTATCCTTCCAGCTCCCCGCCCTGCGTACCGCCGCCGGTCGAGCCGCCTGTATTGTCGCCGCCACCGCCGGGTGTCTCGGGCTCTTCGGCCACGATGTCGGTTGCAACGTACTTCACTTTCTGGGCCTGCTTGTTCAGGGCAAACTGCTTCGAGTACTTGATGCCGATGGTTGCGCCCAGCGTCCACTGGAGCAGGTCGGGTGTCAGCATGTCCTCGGTGGCCACCTGTGCGCCGCCGTACTTCTCGGGGTCGGCCTGTACCTGTGCGTCGCTGATTGAGCCGCTCACCTTCGGATAGATGCTCACGAGCTTCGTGCCGTCCTCATTGGCAAGCGAGATGCGCGAGCCCTCCAGCGTCTCTTCGGCCACGATGTCGGCAATGGCATGGATCACGGCTGCTGCCTCGTAACTCTTGATGCCCGTGCGGGCGGCAATCTTCTTGGCCAACTCGTTGGCGTCGATATCGGTTGAAAGAACTGCCTCGGCAAAGAACGAGTGTGTTCCGCCTTGGTTTGCTTTGGGAGTGAACTCCCGAACTCTGTACTTGACTTTACTCATTGTTGCAAATATTTAAGTGGGTTAAAAAACTATGTCTATCTTCTTTCGGAAGAAGACTCGGCTTTGCCGCTTGGCTCGTCCAAGAACTATCTTCTTGTCAAAGAATAACTATCTTCTTGTCGAAGAATAACTATCTTCTTGCCAAAGAATAACTATCTTCTTGTCGAAGAATAACTATCTTCCTTGTATCGGCTGAAATCGGGTCGGGGGTTTACTCTGCGAAAGTGAAGAGTGAAAAGTGAAGAATTACCACCGCTTGACAAGTTTGCCGATGGGTTCCATGCCCCAATGTAGGCGAATCTTGTCACGACGGATGGACTTATTGCGTGTTGCCTGAGCCTTGGCGCAACGTGCCTTGCGTGCTTCGGGTGTTTCTTCCGACACACGGCGACGGGCATTGTCCTCACGGCTCAGCAGATAGAGGTTGGAGAGGTCGCAGTTCTGACGATTGCCGTCACGAAAGGCGACCACATAGCCCTCGGGCACTTCGCCGTTGGCTTGCTCCCAGACGTAGCGGTGTTTCAGTACGCAACCGCTTTCGATGCGAAGATAGACGTACCCGTCACCATGCACGCACTCGGTGCCGATGTCGCGCTGATTGTGCGGTCGGTTGCCGGGCTTGAATCGGGTGCGGCTGCTCCGCTTGATGCCCTCCTCGCTCATGAACTCCTCGATGCGCTTGCCCTTGTTGGCTGGCGACTGGCCTTTGGCAAACCGGTTGGCCTTTGCGCCCTCGGTCGATGCTACCAGGTGTCCCCATTGTGCAAGGAACTCGGGGCTTTTCTTCAGTCCCAACTTCGATGCCGTGCGCCATACGCTGCCGATGGTGTGCCGTACCTTCTTGGCGATGTCCTCTGCCCTCATGTCGGCATAGTGCTTTCGCAGGTAGGCGAGTTGTCGGTCAGTCCACGGCTCACGCTTATGCACCTTGCGCTGTATGCCGAGTATCTGCGCACGGCTTTTCAGTGCTGCCTTGCTCACTCCGATGCGCCCGGCCACCCAGTCGAGGTCACGCTTGGGATAGTGCCTGCGAAGTAGGTTGTCACGTTCTTCGTTCCAAACTCGTTTCATGCCTCCTTTGGTTTTATCTTGATAGTCGTTACCCTCTCGCATATCAGCGAAAAGTTCATCTTGCACATATTTCCGTCGGGGTCGCGCTCGATAATCATCTGCGTTTTCTCTTCCCAAAAGTATTCGCAATCATTCCGTAAGAATCTGCGAATGTCAGCAAGTATCACGTTCTTCGCTGCATCGGGTATTCCGTTCTTGTCAATCTTGATTACACTCTTCGCCATAGTCGTAACGCTCTTTGAGGTCAATTCCTAATTCTTCAGCTTTCGCCTTCATCATGGCGATATTGCGCCACGGATTGCAATGCACTTCCTTGTGGCAGTTGTGGCAGAGCATGACGGCATTACGGATAGAGCCACGCAGTTCGGGGAATCGTGCCCACGGCAGGATGTGGTGGTACTCCATCTGATTGATGGCGAAGTGCTGACCACATTCGGGGCAGATGCCCTGCTGTCGCTCATAGAGTTTGCCCTTGCGCTCTCGGCAATTATTCGCCTGTTCATGGGTTCGTGGGTGGTCGCTCGGAGTGTTGCGGTTCTTCACTCGTCCATTGCTGAAGGTGATGTAGAGGTGCTTGAATATGCGAAACGACCGCTTCCAATTCTTGCGCTTGGGGCGGTCGCTTGCAAATGGCGGGTTGATGATTGTCACCTGCCCGCCGCTATGGTTCACCAACTCGCCAATCACCGCAATGGGTGTGTGGTAGGTCGGCTCTCCCGTTCGTCTGAATAATTCGTTTAATGTCATAGTTCCTTGAAATTCGTTCAATTCGTGTTCCTTATATGTTAATACTCCCCCGATTCCTTGACATATCCTTTGCGACGTGTCAGGAAATCGGGGAAATGTTGACGGGTGGTTACGCTATCAGCCCGTACTCGGCGAACTTCTCGAACGAGCCGAATTGCGTGAAGACGTAAAGGCGGGCTCGCTCGATGATGTCGGCGAAGGGCAGGGTGATGGGGAGCCTTGGCAGACCTTTTTGAAAAGCCGCCATACAATAATACCCGTCAAATGTCACCTGCTCGTCGCCGATGGCGTAGGCGGCTCTCACCTCGGTGTGGTACTGCTGGGCGAGCATGTGGGCCACAATCTGACAGCTCACGTCGGCCTTGCTCAGGTCTTTTCCTGCCAGTCCTCCGCCTGTGACGGCATCGCCCATGTCGCTTCCAAGTTTTCGGTTAGTGGCTCCGCTGTCCGCGTCGAGACCGCCCGTCCAGGGGCCGAGGGGGTTGATGGTGATTTGTGCGGGGGTCATGCCGCCGATGATGGTCTTGCCGTATCCGTTGTGCCGCACGAACTCCTGGATGCACTGGAACACTTCGTCGTAGCTGGCGTTGCTCTGGCAGACGATGAGTCGGTCGGCGGTGAGCACGGCCTTGGCGTCGCTGTGGAAGGTCTCGTCGAGCGAGCGGATGAGAGCGGTGAGTTCGCGCTGTTCGGGGGTGACGGGCATTCCTCGGCAGATGCCGTTGTCGCCTACGCGGGGACTGCCCTCCTGATTGCGGGCAAGATGCGGGTCTTGCGGCACTATACGGACGGTGCAGTGACGGATGCCGCTGATGCGCCGCACGGTGTCGCTGACGTCCTGCACGCGGAGGGGTTCTGAGGTCTCGATGATGACGAGTCCCTCGGAGTGCCCGATGAGGGTTTCCACTGCCACGCGGGGGTTGCTCTTCAGCCAGCCGCCTGCGGCGTGGGTGTAACAGTGATCTACGATTGCGCCGGCGATGCGGTCGGCTACCTTGTCGGGGTGGTACTTTGATGTTTTCTCGTACATTTTTCGTTGTTTGGTTTTAGGAAAAAGAAAGCCGGACCATTTGGCACGGGCAGCACTAAAACGGTATCGTGAGCGTAAACGTAAACCACCGTCGGCAGCGTAAGCGTAAGCAATGAGGTCAAGATTGCCGACGATGCGATGTGTGAATAGTTTAGCAAACTACCGCTAAGGATTGACCGTCCAAAGCAAAGATAAATGGCTTACTCCCGCGTCTACCAATTCCGCCACCTCTTGCGAGGGTGGGACTCGAACCCACACGTCTTGCGACAAAAGTAAAAAGGTCTCTGCTCGTGCCGTGTGTTCATGTCGGTTTCCCGTCAGGCGGTCAGTCCGACATTATCCGGCTGTCTTTCTTTTCTGTTTATAGATACTTTACTTTCAATTCCTTGTAAAGAGGCATCAGTGCATCGGGGATGATGATTTTCAGTGCGGCCAACTCTTCAAGCCGCTGCTTCTTCCATTCCTGCATCTGCGTCTGAATGCCTACCAGTTCGGAGTTGACTTTCTGAAGGTCGCGGTCATACTGAGCCTTGGCCGCTTTCCATTCGTCGTTCTTGCGCGTCTGGTAGTCCATTGCAAGGTTTGAGAACTTGGCCTCGATGCCGTTCTTCTCGGCTTGCAACTTGCGGTACTCAGATTGCAATTCGGTGTAGAGGTTGTCGATGTCGGCAGAGATATTCACGTCTACCTTGTAAGTGGTGATGATGGTGTCGCGCCCGCTCTCCTTCACCTCCGTTGGGTTCTGCATGATGCGAGCCAACTCCGCCTTCTGACGTGTCAGCAGTCCCTTCTCGTGGATCATCTCGCCATATACAGCCAGCGCAGAGTTCAGTTCCACGAAGCGGTTGTATTCTTTCACCGTCAGCCCAGTGTCGAGGATGGTGTTGTAGTCCTGGAAGTTGATGCGTGGCATCTGTGGCGGTTGCGGCACGGCGGGCTTCTCAATGCCCTGTTTCTTCATCCAGTCGTCGAGCGACATGTCCGACACGTATTTCTGCGCCTGTTCACGCTCCTTCACTGCCTCACGCAGCCATGCAATCAGCGCATTCGCCTTGCATATCCGCTTCACGCTCTCGGCAATCTCGGGCAGTGTGTTGTTCACCGTCTCAACCGTCACTTCGGCATCACCTATCACTCGGATGCTCTTCTCGTAGAGTCGCAGCCCCATAATGTGCTGCTTGATGTCCTGTACCATCACGTTGGCCATAGCCGAAACGTGTTGTGCGCTTGTGGAGGTCATGCCCTCCTCACCGAAGTATATGTCGTTGAAGACGTATTCGGTGTCAATCATTAAAATGGCTCTCTTTTGAGCCTTCTCCATAATGTTCATAGTTCCTTGATTTTAATATGATTATTCCAATGTTACATCCGTAAGCCGCTCGCCGTAGCGTCCACGTCGGCGGTTGGGGTGCTCGGGAAATGGCACGTCGGGGAACATCGTGCGGAGCCGCGACAGGCAGTCCTTCTCGATAGCGATGATCTCCTGCTCCTCGGCTTCTGCCGATTCGTGGCTCTTTCCCTCGATGTCGTAGTCACGGCTCAGCTCGATGTCGGGCCACAGGCTGTCGTACTGATATTCGCCGTTGGGGTAGCAGGGCACCAGCTGAGCCGTTGTCTCGCCGTGCCGCTGGCGGATATAGAGGCACATCACCTGACCGTCGGCGCGGAAGTAGAACTCTATCTGCGAGGGGCAGTAGATGATGTCCTCCAGGAACTCCATCACGGGGTGGTTCTGCTCCAGCGGTTCTGTGCGCCTTGCGATGCGCCGGGCTTCGAGGATTTCCATTGTCGTCATTGGGTGCTGCTCCAGCAGCGAGGGGTCGATGCTCACCTTCGGCAGCGTGTCGGGCTTGGGGATGGTGAACTGCACGGTGTGCTGCTTCGGTATCAGCACGTCGGGCACCGCTGCGGGCTTCATCACCTCTGCCAGTGCCTCTTGCATTTCCCTGGTCAGCACCGTTTCGCCGCTCAGCGGCCTGTCGCCACCGCTCTGAGTGTCCACCCAGCCGCCAGTGGCAAAGGGTATTCGTTTCTTTTTGTTGGGCATGGGTTTGATTTTTAAGTAAAGAGTGAAGAGTGAAGAATTTAGCACGAATACCAAAAGCAGAAGCAGCGCAACATATCGCCTTCCTCCTCAAACTCCTTGGCGTCCTCTGCATCGGGTAGTAGAATGTATCCGTAGTAACTATCCTCGAATTCCGTCCACTGACAACATGCGTACTTCATATCGCGGTACCATTCTGCATAGTGTTTCTTGCCGTCAATGGTGAACTCTATACATAGTTTGCCATTGCGCTTTACCACGGGGCAGTTGTGGAGAATGCCTTTCGATTCCAGATAGTCGCAACCGCTGATGCACTCAAACACGTCGTAGCTCAGTGCGCTGATGTTCTCCTGACAATGCGCAAAGAAGTCGGTGTAAAACTTGATGAGCGTGTCGCGCTGCTTGATATTTTCCTTTGCGATAGACAACCTCGTTTCACCGCAGTAGAAGCCACCAAGTTGCTCAGCTGCCCAACGCACAAACTCGTCTTGTATCTCTCGCGCTTGCTCTCCTGTCAGTTTAAGACCTCCCGTGCCGGTCAGATACCCCCATCCTCTTACACAAAGGATTGGTGAATGTCCGTCGCAGATATACTGTCCGTCTTTACTCACTCCGATGTCGTAGAATGTCTTTTTGCCTGGCGTATCGTTCAGACAGTCTGCAATGCGTTTGCCTAATGCCGCATCACGCTCATCCATTACGTCAAAGCATACCTGCGTGCCATCGTTGCACCATATATAGCAAGATTGCTCGTCGGCAGTGAATGGCCCTTTGAATACTTCACTGAAATGTGGTGTTTCTTTCTCGTTCATAGTTCCTTGAAATTCGTGTAATTCGTTTAATTCGTGTTCAAAAAAAAGATAATTCGTGTTAAGTGTACCACTCTTTCGCCCTTTCGTACATCTCGCGGTCGGTGAGTATGTGCTGGCGGTGGGCATTGAAGTCCTCGGCCTGAAGTCCGGCGGTCATGTCATACGTGATGAACGTCCGCGCCACAAACAGGTCGTGCGGCTGCTCCACCTGCCCGAGCAGCACACCCTCCGGCATACAGAGCGACAGGTGGGGCTTGCCCAGGTAGCGCACCGACCGCGCCACCGCCTTCTGGTTCTTCGAGTCGCAGCCGTGCGGGTTCTGGGTGAAGAAGCGTCGCCAGAGGTCGCTGCCCGTCAGCTCGCAGCCCGTCCGCTCGCGGTATCGCCGCCATGCGTGGGGCAGGATCACCATCGGCGCGATGAGCCGCTGGTCGGAGAGCCACGAGGTATAGACCGCCGTGCCATCATCCGTCCGACACGGCACGGCCACACCCGTCAGCAGCCGCCGCATCCGCTTGTCGAAGATGCGCGTGAAGAACAGGTAGCGGATGCGACGCGGCGACGTGTAGTCGGCCCAGTGGATGACGGGAAGCCGCCTCGCCTTCAGCACCGGCCGTCGCAGCGTGTCGAGGTGGTGCCGCCACCAGACCGTGGCCGTCTCGCGGTCGCGGTCGAGTTCGGCATACACCTCGGCGTGGGTCATGGTTTGTGTGAGCATGATTTTAAGTTAAGAGTGAAGAGTGAAGATGGAAGAATTAGAAGAGTGTCAGCTGTGACTCTTCTGCCCATACACGCTTACGAGCTTTTTCGACATATTCAGATGAAATCTCACTACCAATATAGTTGCGCTTCAGTTGATGTGCACATTTTGCTGTTGTTCCGCTCCCCATAAAAGGGTCGTACACTAAATCACCTTCGTTACTCCAAGTCCATATATGGTCGCGCACTAACTTCTCAGGGAATACGGCAGGGTGAAACGATGAACCCTCTTCTGTTCCTGGTACGACTAACCACCAATTATTTCGCTTAGAGTATGCAGATGCTTCTTTCCGCTTTTCAATTTTGAGAGAGCCGTCTGGATTTCGCCTGCCTACACCGCTTTTGTCGAGTCCGTAGGATAGATTCTTCTTGTCGCAAATGAGGTTGTATGCCTTGGGCGTACCTTTGCTTAGAATAAACATGTATTCAAAGTTTTGAGTATAACAGCGATTACTTCCGAGAGCACCGCCGCCGTCCTTTGCCCATATCATCGTGTCGTGTAACTTGAAGCCGCACTCCATGAAATAGAGAGCCTGTCTAAAAGACGTGCCGGTCTCGCTTCCGTTGACGGTTGCATCGTTGACAATCCAAACGACCACACCGCCCTGCTTCAGCACTCGGTACAATCCTTTCGCCAAATTCTCGAAGTCGAAACAATAGCCATTGTAGGTTCTAAGTCCGTCGTATGGCGGTGATGTCACCACAAGGTCTATGAACTCATCCGGCATTTTGGCAATCGTGTCAATGTTGCTCTCGTTGTAAATCTTGTTAATCTCAATCATGGCTTATCGTATTACTATACACCACCAACCTCCGTCCAACTCTTCGTCGTTGTAGTCGGTTTCAAAATCCGCAGCATTAGGCCCAGGCTCTTTCCCCCATCCATAATGCTCCATGTCATACACTTTACACTCGCCGTCAGGTAATTGTGCGAGTTTTTCCATTATTTTCTCACTATTGTCTTCGCAATCGAAGCTGTGTCTCTCTAAACCGAGAGAATTTTCTACTTTGTAAAATGCAAGTTTCATAGTTCCTTGAAATTCGTGTAAATTCGTGATAAATTCGTGATAATTCGTGTTAAGAATCAGAAATCGGCGACAAAAGCCGTTGCCTGCCGCCGATTCCGTTAGAGTTCACTCAGCCGTTTCGGTGTCCGGCTCCTCGATGTCGATTTTTAGGTTCGCCTCCTTCGCCTCGATGCGGAGCCGCTGCGTCAGCACGTCCAGATAGTCGTGCATCGCCTGGTGCTGACGCGAGAGCAGCGTGCGCTTGTTCTCCGGCAACTGCTTGTACGTGTCCGTCATCACGAAGTCCGACAGCCGCTCGTACCTGCCGCGCAACTCGTCGTACTCCTCGGCCATGCGCTTCACGCGCTTCTCCTCGTACGTCAGCTCCTCTTCGGGAGCGTCGCCCGCGTCCCCGTCCTCACCGTGTCCCAGGGTGATGGTGCCCTTGCCGTCCTTGACGGTCAGCGTCGCCGGCACGCCCTTGGTCAGCTGCTCCAGCAAACCGATGACCGCCTTGCCCGTCATGTCCGCCATGCGTCCCAACTGCCCGACACGATAGAGCGCGTAGGCCATCAGCGCGTCGGTGCTCGCCATCAGCACACCTGTGATGCCGTCCAGCACGTCGCCCAGACAAAAGTTAATCACTGCGACCGTGTACATCGCCACGGCCAAAACCGAAAGAAGAAAAATCACTGTCTTGTTCTTCATCTTGCTTGTTGTTTTTTAATTGTTGAAAAATAAATGGTTACTTGTTTTAAGGGGAAAGGGGAGAATTACCGCTTGCGCCTTGATTGCTTCTGCTGCCGACGCTTTGCCTTTTTCTTCTTTTTGAGGTCACGCGGTGGCTCATGGTAGCGACCACCCTTGACGTGTGGCAAATCGTACACCGCAGGCTGAAGCATCTTAATGTCTGGCAACTTAGGTGGCATGGTGTACGGCACGGCTTCCTGTCGGAGTCGTTCGGTTTCGTGCTTCTCCACCGGAATGAGGATGCAATGGTGCTCTGCTTCCTGCTGATGAATGATTTCGGGGTCGATAGTCTCGTACTGTTCCTTGAGGATATACACCTTTGGCACGTTCTCACGCTCAGCAAGTTCTTCGAGAGCCTTGCGCATATCTTCCACGGGCGACTCGTCTTGCTCCCTGGCGATGGTGTCAGCTGATGCGTCAATCATCTTGGCTGCTGCCTCTCCGAGTCCGAGGCGGTCAAGCCCTCCGAGTATTGGGTGTCTTACTGGCATTGTCATTCCTCCTTCTTCGCTCTCCATGCGTCACGTACTTGCTGGTCAAGTTCTGCCAGCACCTCGTCAGACTCCCCACCGTGCATGTGGCTTTCCAGCACCAGGCGCAACAGCTCCTTCACATGGTCGAAGTCCACCCATCTCTCGTCGTCCTCGTCGCGGTCGTGCTGCCATTCTGCCCCGTCATGGAAAGCCTCCATCAGGTCGAAGCCATCGGCTTTCACCTTTCCGAAGAAATCGTCAGCATTTTCGCCTTCCAAGTCTTGATCGTAGGCGATGTCTCTCACGTAGTCGCTCTCGGCACTTTCCATATCGGTGTCGAAACGTCGGCCACGTCCAATCTCGGTGCGTAGAGCACATTGCGCTACTTGCAGTGCTCCTTTCAGACGTTTGTTCTTTGCACCATTACAGCAAGCCGTAATAACGGTCAGTGCTTCATCATAAGTCATTGGGAATACGTTCATAGTTCTTTTAGTCACTTCGTTTTATAAAAGCGGGCAAAGCCCGAAACCTTGATAATTCGTTTTTTACTTGATTCTCTCTATTTCCTCCGCTGCCGCCTTGGAGATACCCATCATCGGGAAGTGGCGGGCGACGTAGTTCTCAATCTGTGCGCCGCGTGACGCTTGCCAGCCTGGAAGCATCGCGATGCCGTCCGCACGGGTCATCAGCAGCAGAAGGTCGTAGCACAGCACCACGGCATACGCCAACCGCTTGCCCAGCACCCACTCCATCGCCCTGTATATCCACGGCCACCGACAGGCCCACACCCTACACGGGTTGATGCACCCGTACCCATGCCGCCGCAATATCCTCTCCGCCTCACCGAACCGCCGCACATAGTCAGCCCGCTCCACCCCGGACATTCCGCCCGACAAATAGATTCGCCTTTTCATATGTCAATACGGATTATTCTCTTTGCCCTTCTTCATGCGCTCCTTTTCGTCCCGGATAGCGTCGTTCAGCGTTGCCTTGATCTCACGCAGATGCTTGAAGGTCTCGGCAGGTGTTCGCGGACATCCCCGGACGAATGACCGCAAGTTCGGAGTGTCAAAGCCAAACTCCGAAGCGTCGCAGATGTACTCCTGCCACTCCTCGTACTGCTCACGGGTGACGTCGTTCAGCACGCAGTAGATGATGTCGTCCATGTTGATGGTGAACATCCCGTCGCCATAGTCGTACACGCCTCCCGTCTCGTCGCCTATCCAGTAGCCGTAGTGAGCATCCAGTTCCCACATGCGCAACAGTTCCACGAGGAAGCCGTTGCATGCCTGCTCCCATTGCTCTTTCAGCTGTCGCTTGATAGCGTCTTTTGTCTTTTTCATAATTCATTCGTTTTGTTTCTCATATTCATCAATGGCCTTGTAAAGCCCTTGCAAGTGTTTGTTGGCGTTGGCATACCACTCTTTTTCCTTCGCCAGTTTCTCTTCGCAGTAGCCTATGTTCTCGTGGGCGTGTTTCAACTTCCGTGCAATCCACACCTCCGGCGATATAGGCTTAACCTCAATCTGGATGAAGTCTTCGGTGCAGTCATACTCCTTGGTTTCCTTCAAGTGCTTCAGCATGAAGTCACGCAGATACTTGTATTCATCCGGCACCTGAAACCGCTCCACCTTGGCAATCATCGCGTCGTAACGCTTGCGCATTTCGGCATAGCGAATCTTGCGCTGTTCGTTCTCCTCTTCGATTTTCTTGGCTTCCTGCTCGATGATGCGCTCCACCTCTTCGGGGTGTTCCTTCAGACGGTTCGCCTCTTCCAGTTCTTCACGGGCTTTCTTCAGTTCGCGCTCGTAGTAGTCGATGCTGCTATTCTCCAGCACGGGGGCTTTGTCTAACGGAAGGTCGCCACCATACGAGTGCGCCGGTGAAAACTGCGTCGCACATCGCAGTGCGAACTCTCTGAGGGTTAATTCCTTGCCCTCGTAAATCTTAGCTGTTAAACCTGTTGGCATAGTTCTTGAAATTCATTTAATTAGTTGTTTTATAAAAATACGACCGCAGTTTGAAAGCCATATCATTGATAACTCCCATACGCTCAGTCCTTTCCTTTTAGTTTCGCATCGAGCATGGCGCTGAGGGCTTCGTCACCGCGCCCCATCTTAATCATCATCTTTGCCACCATCGTGTTGAAGTCGTCCGACTGCACCAGCAACAGGGCTATCAGTGCGAGGTGTTTGATTTGCTGCGACTGGATGGCTGAAATTTCCAGCACCTTGTCGAGCATTCCCTGCTCCGACCATCCGCGCTGGCGAAGGTCGGGCAAGTTACGAGAGAACTTGTCGCTCGATGCTATCATGCCGAGGATGTACTTCAGCAGTCCAGACTTGTCCTTCAGCAGGTTCAGAATGTCTACTTTTTCGTTCATAATTCATTAAATTTGTTGTTCTTATTCGCGTTTTTGGATGATTTTTGCAAAAATCGCCGTTAAGGTGGCACTTTTTATTCGTCACGCAAATCATCCTCGTCTATGCTGACATAGCCAAAGAATCGGAACTTGCCGCCGCTGTTGTGCTTCATGTGGGAAACGATTTTTCTGGCATCAATCATAAAACAGAACCCTTTCAGTCGTCGGCGCGGCACCTTTTCCATGTAGGTGTTCCAAATAAAGCACCTGCGGCCAAGCCCGATGACGTGCAGGCCTCCTAAAAACGTTGTAAATCCAAATAACCTTGTCATAGTTGTAATCATTTCGTATCTAATTGGTCGTGCAAAATCAGCGCACTGAGCAGCATCTGGATGTTATCGACTTTACAAGATGCGCTGGCCGTGGCCTTCACCGGCTTCAGGTTCTCCATACCGTCTGTGCTTTCGGCCAACTGGCAGTTGCCGAACTCCCACGGCCAAAGGGGATTTGCCGAGAGGTGAATCATCGGATTGGGTATCACCTTGCCGTCGGGCGATTGGATGCCACGGTGTATCATGTAATCGAACTCCTTGACCGCCGGGCTGTAGGTGGCGAAGTTCTGACGCACGGGAATGATGAGCGTCTTGGGGTCGAGTCCGATGTCGAAGCACCACTGCGAGAGGGCGTTGATGACCGTCTTGGCGTTGAAGGGATCATATCCAAAGCCAAAGAAGTTGACACCCTTCGCGTCCAGCTCCACGATGCGGTTCACGGCCACGGCAGGGTCGAATGTCTTGCCCGGAACAATATGGAGCCAGCCGTCGGCGGCCCACTTCAGCAACAGCTCGCGGATGGGGCTGTCGTTCACAGCTGCCTCGCTCATGTAAGAGTCCATGTCGGCGAAATACTCCATTTCCTGTAGGTCATCGCGCCACCGCTTCGCCAAATACGAGTTGCCGTTCAGGTCGTCGCCCTTGGAGAAGTCGCTGCCCACGGTCACCTCCCAGCCCTCATCCTCCGTGCAATCGTCGATGCGTCGCGGTATCTGAATGGACCGGATTTCGTCTGGAGTAAGCCATTTGGTCACTCGCCCGGTCTGCCACATATTGAAGTCCTTGGTCAGCACCTCCTGCTTGGTGTCCTCGGTGCCGGTGGCGGCTTCGTGGAGTCGCTCGCGGTAGTAGGTGGGCTGTACGGTGGTGCCGATGGAGCGGTTCACCTTCTTGAAGAGTTCGTGGTCATCCAGTTTGGTCAGGTCGTCGGTCAGTTCCCATTTGTCGAGTTGCAAGAGGAATGCGCACCAATAATCGTCGGGGGTGCGGTGTGGCTGTCCGAGCGGGTATTGCATCTCGTTCAGCAGCGATGGTTCCACGTCGTTCTCAATCTTCGACTTGTATGGGCCGTCTTTGACACGTCCGGCTGTGGTGGTGTGCATCAGCAGTTTCTCACGACGTGGACCGGTACTGCCCCAACAAGTGTCAACCGACGCTTGCATATCGCAATGACCGTTCACATAGCTTGGTTGCCCGTGCTCGTCGGCTTGTACTACGCTGGCATAGTAACCATCCTTCGGGGTCTTACCCGCTGCCATCGTTTTAATTTCGCCCTTCATCGGGTGACCGGGTTGCCAGCTCAGTTCGTTTTTAGTCAATCGGAAGTATTTACCGCCCATGCGATTCGAGCACGTCGGGTCAACTTGCATGGCGAAATTTCGCACGGCTTTGAACGAAATTTTCGATAATTCTGCTGACGGTGCACAGATGAGCACCTGCCCATTCACGTCGCCGAGGAAGCACGCCTCTATGAAATCGACAGCCGCGCCCAATTCTGTCTTACCACTCTTACGAGTAATAAACCAGTGCGTCTCCTGAGTGAGCCGTCGCGTGTCCCACACCTCGCCGTCCTTCACCCACTCCGTAGGCAGCAGCATGTCGCCCTCGTAGTAGGTGCGCTCCATCGGCACGTCCACCTTGAAAGCGTAAATCTCGAAGATGAGCCACGCCTGGAACGGCATCAGTCGGACGTGTTGCGAGCCGCGAGGGGTCGAGAACTTCAGCCCGCCCTTTACGTGTCGCCCGTTCTTCCACTGTCCCTCGATGGCTCGCAGCGACCGCTTCACCCTTTCGGGGTCGAGGTCGTAGGAGTCCATCAGTCGAAACTCCTTTCGGATGCCTAAGAGTTCGTAGAGGTTGGCATGACTGCCGTCGTTGCTGATAGCGTCCTCGATGTAGATAAGCAGTCGCGGGTCGAAGCTGTTCAGACGGTTCACATAGTCGGGCAGATGTGTCCGCAGATCGTCGAGACATTGCGCCTTGGCTTGCCGCAGTTCTTCAAAGTCGTTGGTCATACTATTCCGTCAATAAATTCGTTGAGTTTGTCGGTCGCGTTATTGCCCGCAGGGTCTTCGGGCTTGGCTGCCGCCTTTGCCGCCGTCATGCCCAGCATCTGTGCGTACTTCTGACAGATGGCCTCCTGCTGGTAGAGCAGATTGCAAAGCGGGTGCTGCTTGTGGGTTGGCTGACCGTTGGAGCCCGGCACCCATTCCACGGCTCCCTCCTTGGTGATGGTGTCGCGGTACTGGTCGCGCACCTCCAGCGCACTGGCATAGTTGCGGATGGTGAGGTTCAGGTGCTCCGGCACCTTGCCGCCGTGTGAGTGCTTCACCTGTGCGCGGATGTCTTTTAGATAGGTTGCTGCTTTTGCCATTATTTTTTGAATTTGATTACAAGTTGGTTGCGCTGCTCAAAGGGCAGTCGGTAGTGTAGATAGTTGGCATACGATATGCCGAACTCGCGGCCAGGCAGGGTCATCCATGCGTCCCATCGGGTGTCGCAGGGTCGGTGTAGTTTTCGGTTCTTCGCCTTATATGCCGCCGCGCTGGAGTGTATGCCCTTCGATGTGAGAGCTTCGCCGAGCACACCCAGACACACGTAACTCTGTCGGGCACCCTCCTGGCGTTGCTCCTTGGGTATCAGTCCGCACAGCGGGCAGGCCGCGCAACAGTCGGGCTGCTCGGCTGGCAGTTTCATCGGTACGATTGCTTGTCTTGGCATGTTCGTGAATTTGATTTTTAATTATCGTGCGTTTCGCTTATATATTCCGATGTGGGATATATGTCCCGCTTTCCTTATCCCGATAAGTTATGTTAAGGCGTGGGAAAAAGTACCCCCTCGGAGCGTCCTCTGTGTATGTATGTA
>Ga0247611_10005466_pt1 | contig 16778 bp, 16 predicted proteins | sample 177DNAGHGhighgp2_FD_192422 | JGI IMG/M metagenome (GOLD analysis project Ga0247611, IMG submission 192422) | Sheep rumen microbial communities from Palmerston North, Manawatu-Wanganui, New Zealand - 1770 DNA GHGhigh gp2 | ecosystem: Host-associated > Mammals > Digestive system > Stomach > Rumen... | reverse complement strand
AGAGATAAGAAACAAGAAGTTCAACCATCAAAAACGATACAACTATGAAGAAGATGATGACCTTGGTGATGATGATGACGATAGCCATCTCCGCCGCAGCAATGCCGTACAACACCGCACGCAACGAGGCCCTTTATCTTTCTGACAAGATGGCCTACGAGCTCGGACTGACAGCAACACAATATGAGGCAGTGTATGAGATCAACCTCGACTACCTGCTCAACGTAGATACCCGCGCCGACGTGCTCGGCTTCTGGTGGGAAATCCGGAACCGAGACCTGCGCTATGTGCTCAGCACCTGGCAGTACGACCGCTTCATGGCCAGCGAGTGGTTCTACCGTCCCATCGCATGGGGCGCTGGTGGCTGGACCTTCTCCATCTACACCCGCTACGGTGTCGGAAGGATGTTCTTCGACCGTCCCGCAGTGTTCGTGACCTTCAAGGGTGGCCACAGCCACAGAGGCGGCAGCTTCTATGCCCACCACCACTTCGACAGGCCCAATCCTCCAAAGGGACATGGACACAACCACCCGATGGGGCATGGCAGCAACCCTCCCAAGGGCCATGGCAATCACAACAACAATAATGGAAACTGGGGCCACGGTGGCAGCCACAACGGGAACCACAATGGCAACGGCAACCACAATCCCTCGGTGAACAACGGCAACCGTCCGATGACGGGTAATGGCAACAGCAATCCCTCGGTGGGTGGCGGATTCGGCAACAGCCATCGCAGCGGGTCGGCCAATACTCCAAGCCGCACCTTCGGCAGCCGTCCCTCCGGCAACGTGGCCAGCAATGGCAACAATGCTCCTCACGGAACCTTCGGTGGACGCAGATAAGCTTACATCAATATATACAGCATGGGCAACCATGATGCACCAACACTCTCCACACCCTCGATTTTGGGGGTGTGGAGCATTTTTGTCGCAGGAACTTCTTTGCCAGATGACAGACTTCGCTTTGGCAGATTTCCTTGATATAAGTCTCTTGAGAAGTAAGACCATCCCCTCGCCTGTATCCATTACGGGCGAGGGGGATAGTGCTCCCTCCTTTCATAATTGCTTTGTTCTTTTTTAGTGCCACAATCGAATGATAGAAGTTTTTGGGTTCTTTTCATGACTTCAGACTCATGGTCGGTTTATTCTGTTCGTATTTTCTAAAATGATGATGAAAATCATGCGAAAAAAACTAATTATGGCTGGATTTTTCGTTTTTTTGCATCGATTATTATGATAGTTTATGAATATGACACAGCAAGTTGAAACAACCCTGCCAATGTACAAAAGGTTCCACTCAGTAGTGAATTTTCTCATAGTCCTTGCTCTGTTGGTCTCGACGACGGCATCGGCCAGCATCAAACCCCGTATCATTGTTCTTACCGATAGTGAGACCGACGACCGTTGCTCGATGGTTCATCTGCTGCTTTGTTCCAGCAGTGTCGACATTGCCGCACTGATTCAGACCAATTCATGCTTCCAGCGTCACGAATGGAGCCATGAGCACTGGTTGGAACAGCAGATTGACCACTATGCTGAGGTCTACGACAACCTGAAGGTCCATGACAGCAACTATCCCACACCCGACTATCTGCGTAGCGTCGTCTACGTGGGCGACGAGGATGCCTCTCATGTGCCACAGCCCTTCAAAGCCTCTGAACAGGTTCCTGGCATGGAACCCCAGATTGACCCCTCGCAGTGGGCTGAGACGCCAGGCTCAAAGGCCATTGTAAGAATCTTGCTTGAGAACGACCCGCGCCCGGTTTTCATACAGGCATGGGGTGGAGGAAATACTGCAGCCAAGGCTTTTCAGGTGCTGAGAGACGAGCACCCGCAAGACTACCAGCGAGCCATTTCCAAGGTGGTGATGTACAATATTTGGTATCAGGATGCAGCAGGTAGTTATATTGAGCGGTTCCATCCTGATGTGACCATGCTGCTCTCCTATCATTTTCATGGCACATGGGACTATGGTGCCCAGCTCTTCACCAATGGATTCGTTGGCGAGTATCTGCACCAAGGACATGGAAAATTGGCTGCCGACTATATGCAGGACTTTATCAGCGAGGGTGACTCGCCCGCTTTCCTCTATGCGCTTGACAATGGACTGCGCAGTTATGAGCATCCGTCGTATGGTGGATGGGGTGGACGCTTCTATAAGGTGCCTGGCACCCGCAATGTTTGGCGTGATACTGACAAAGGTAGTTATCAGCGTTGGACTGAGTATGTGCTACGCGACATGATGATGCGTCTTGTGTGGTGCGTTACGCCTGATTACGACAAGTACAACACGAGGTTGAAAGAACGGTTATCACAATAAGTTTAAACGATTATTCGTTGCATTACCCCAGTCCTTCTTTCAAAAAACGCCTTAGGTGGATATGAGTGATTCCGTCTGAGTCTTGTCTGCCAACCAATGGTGTCATGGATATGACGTATTTGGGATAGTTGTCCTTGATGGCACGGAGATTGCCAAACTCACGTTCCCTAGTGGCTTCATCGGAAATAATGTATGATGCTTGAACATACACCCGCTGTCCTCCCGGCTTCTTGCAGACAAAGTCAATCTCACCTGCCTGAAGCTGGCCGACGGTTACTTCATAGCCAAGACGAACCAGATGGTTGTAGATGATGTTTTCAATCACCTTCTCAACGTCCCCCTCACGAGAGCCGCCAGCCAGCGTATTACGAAGGCCATTGTCCTCAAAATAGAACTTGTCATTGCTCTCAAACAGTTTCTTGCCATGGATATCATAGCGGTTCACCTTATGAATCAGGTAAGCCTCACACAAGAACTTCGTGTAGTTGATAATGGCAGTAGAGGTGATACGGCCACCTTGTGACTTCATATATTTGGCAATACTGTTGGCCGAGATAATCTTCCCCGTATTGTCAGCCAGAAAACGCACGAGGTTTTCGAGGAACGGAACGTTGCGGATTTGATTTCTCATGATGACATCCTTCAGCAGCACTGTGTGATAGACATCCAACTGGTACTCCCGAGCGTCCTGCTCGTCAAGTCCCATCTTCACCAAGCCAGGCAGACCTCCAAATTGTATATATTTAGCCAGTGTGTCGTCGGAGTCCGACAATTGGTGAAACAGCATGAATTCCTCGTAGCTTAGAGCCTGGATATAGATTTCTTTGTAGCGGCCTCCTATCAGGGTACTCAAGTCACGGCTCAGCATCTTTGAATTTGAACCAGTGACGACAATCTCCACGTCAGGCTCCTCATAGTAACTGCGTACGCTTTTTTCGAATTCCTCTATGTCCTGTATTTCGTCGACAAGGATATAGTTTTTCATAGCCTTGTTTCGCCTTTCGTCTATGTATGCATTCAAGTCCCGGTATGTCTTGATGTCATCAAACTCGTGTTTCTCCTTGTCGATGAAGATGACATTGGCTCCGGCTTCCTTGCTTACCTTATCCCTAAATAGACGAAGGATACAGCTCTTGCCAATACGTCGTTGACCCGTCAAGATGATAATTGTATCTTTGCCGAGGTGATGTTCAATTTTGTCCAGATAACTTTGTCTTAAAATCGCATTCATAAGTGCCGTTCTTATACGTTATAACCGATATTTTGTGCAAAGATAACAATTTTATCTTTTATAAAAGACAAAAATCATAAAAACTACAATTTTATCCATTATGATTAAAACGCAAAGACATTTTCGTTTGAAAAACCAATCAGGAAATTTCATTGGTTCCTGATTATATTTACACTTCCAATCATACGCAGATCTATTTCGACAAGAAATCCAATTTTTTTTGCCGTTTTCGCTGATTTTTAAAGAAGAAATAGATAGCATTTCCATATGAATCCCACATGGAGAGGACGCATAGACTGTGAGGTCAGCGAGGTCGCTATCGGCAAAGAAAACGAATCAAAATCTCCGTCCCCTTGATTCTTATTGACCATATAAATGCCTGCCAGATCAATAAAAATCCGTGGCGGTCATCCTTGACTGCCACGGATTTTTATCTTGCCAGATTGTCAGCGCTTGTCGGGCACGCCGTAATCCATCCAGTGCTCCTGCGGATAATAGCCCTTCAGAGCCTTTTTCTTCTCGGCATAGGACTCTTTCACACGAGCCATAACGGTATTCATGTTTTTCACCTTGACGGTGAGTTCTCCTCGCAGGCGGTCCACTTCGGTGTTGGCTACCTCCAACATCTTGATGGCTTGTTCCATCTCGTTGATTTCATCGGAGGAGACACCACGCTCACCCATTTCTCTGACATGACGGCGCAGGCCTTCAATGAGGCCGCGGCTCTTCTCAATCTGGATTTCTACTGTCTTTGACATGATTTGATGGTTTTATAGTTGAAAAAAAAGAAAAAAGTCATTTGGGAGGCAGGCTTTGGTAATGCCGCGTAGCCCATACTTGCAGGAGCAGAAGCAAACAGAGCAAGATACCTGTCTTATAGGGCGCTGTCATATCATCTTCACCGAAAAAGGTTGCTGAAAGAGGCAAGACCACCAATGGTGAAACGAACTGTCCAAGATACAAGGCCGCGGAGAGGAGCGGCATCACGGTTGTAGCTGAATTGCGTCCTCCCTTGATGCTGGCGATGGTGTTCAGATAAGGAACGCCGATGCCAGTGGCAATGCCGATGAAGGCAGAGCCGAGATAGATGTATATAATTGAATATGGGGTCTGCTTTTCAGGCAAAATCAAAAAAACATATCCCATAAGGAAGGACAGCGGAGCGAAATATTTCACACTGAGCCGGAAGCGGTGCATCACTCCTCCAAAGGCAAGTCCCACAAAGAAAGCCACCACATCAAGCCCCACCATGATGATAGTGATGACAGTGGAGGAAAGTACCGTCAGCCGGGACGTAATGATAGCGAAGTTGGTAGGATAAATGAAGAAGATCATCATCAGCAAAAGCATTCCCGTAACAGAAGGATGATACTTCAGCAGCTGACGCGGCTCAAATGGCTTGCCACGCTTTGTTTCTGACGACAACTTGGCATCAGGCAACCAACGCCACACCATGGCCAACGCTATCAGTCCCAGCAGATAGACGAGAAATGCATAGTTCCATGCTATGTTGGCCAGCAATCCTGCCAACAATGTGGCTATGACTCCTCCCATCTGGTTCATTGCCGCTGAGAGACCCATCAATCCCGCCTGCCGCTCCGGCAAGAAATAATAAGCCAACAAACCCGTTGACAGTGGCATGACCAATCCCACGCTGACTCCCAGAAGCGCTCGCATAAAAAGCAGCGTGTAGATGTTGTCTGTGAAATAGCACCCTGTTCCTGCGACTACATAAAGCAGCAATCCCGTTATGGCGATAGTCCGCGAGCCATACCGCCTGCTTATGCGAAGGAAAAACAAATTGGTAAGGATGATGAACAGTGCTGGACTGCTCACAATAAGTTGTACCAGCAAGTGGGGAACATAACTGAAATGCAGTCTTATGATGTTGAGCGCCGGGGCTATGGCAGCACCAGCCATCACTGTTAGCAGAGACATTGACAAAATGGAGGATGTCACCTTAAAAGATACACCATGATTCTTATTCATAAAAACTACGGAGTACTTTTCGGGGCAGACCCTCCAGCTCTACCAAGCTGGCTCTTATCGTTATCTGTGTTAAAAAACTGCGATGAAGCAAAGGCAAAGGAAAAATGTCTCCATTTCTTGCGTTTCCTTGTTGGCAATCGACCAAGGTCGAGTGGAAAAGCGTGACTGCTTCGTACACTTTCGAGTGCAAAGTTAACAAAAATAAGTGTTTTCCCGAATGCTATGGAAGGTCACTTTTTTGTTTTTTTAAGATTCCGAAGTAGTGCGCATCATGTTCTCGCCATCTGAGACGATGTCTTGGATAATGTTACCCTCTACCTCAAAAAGGTAGTGGTCGAGGATGGCGGGGGAAGGTGAAAGCGGTGTGGTTGTCGCCGTGATGAGATACTCATGACAACAACACACATCAATGGTTATCTCCCATATGGTATGATCTGTGCCATTCTATACTTGCACTTAGATTTCATTGAATAAATCAGGCTGCTCGTTGAATAGATTTTTGTAAAATGCTTCTTCTGCCTATTTTTGCAACGAAAAAAAAAGAAGCGAAAAAATGAGGAAATTTTTGATTTTTACGATGCTTGTGACATCAGTGTCTCTGCTGACATGCTGTTCGGCAGAAGACCCATTTGATGAATTCATCAACAATGGCAACAATGGGTGGAACAACGGCGGCAACATGGCCGGAGGTAACAGCAGTTCAGCCACAACTGGCGAGCTGGCCACCTTTGACATTTCCATAGACGAATCGTCTGCCGAACCGACAGAGACGGCAAAGGAGTATTTCCCCGAAGAAGAAGACGCCTTGGAGAACAATTCCTTCCCCACCGAAGTGTCGATAGACCTATCCAACCCCGTCGCGAAAACGGAGAATGGTGTGGAGGTGACTGTCAACGGCGGTCATGTGACTGTCAACCACGGCTCAACCAAGGGAATCTGCTACGTGGTGAGCGGAACCACCGCAAAAGGGTCGTTTACCGTGGTGGGAGACAAGAAATATGCAGTAAAGCTCAACGGTGTGAGCATCACCAACCCCGACTCGGCAGCGCTGAATCTGCTGAGTGGCAAACGCGCCTACATCATTTTGGCTGACGGAACGTCCAACACATTGGCTGATGGCACTGGTGGTAGCCACAAGGGTACACTTTACTGCAAGGGCAAGTTGCTCTTCAACGGCAGCGGCTCGCTTTCCGTCACTGGAAACGCCAACAACGGCATCCACTCGGCAGACTATATTGTATTCCGCAAAGGCAACAACATCCATGTGAAGTCAACGGCCAGCCATGGCATCAAGGCCAATGACGGAATCTTCATCAATGGCGGCATCCTGAACATAGAAGTGTCGGCAGCAGCAGCCAAAGGCATCAACAGCGAGAGCCACATCGTAGTAAATGGCGGGCGCACTACAGTGCTGACCACAGGCGATGGCACTTACGACACAGAGGACAAGGAAGCCAAAGGAGCGGCAGGTATCAAGGCAGACTCGACGCTGACCGTCAATGGAGGGGAATTGTGGCTGAAGAGCACAGGCTCCGGCGGAAAGGGCATCAACGTGGATATGGAGGCGAACTTCAGCGGCGGCAACGTCTATGTCGTGACCACTGGCGGACAATATAAGAGCAACAACGACACCTCGTCGCCCAAGGGCATCAAGGTGGACGGCAATATGAACGTGAGCGGAGGCAGGATATGGGTGCGCACCAGCGGTTACAACGGCGAGGGCATTGAGACAAAGAAGGAGCTGAATATCACGGGCGGTGAGGTAGCCACCTATGCATACGACGATGCCATCAACTCTAAGGGCAACATGACCATCAGCGGCGGCTATGTCTATGCACAGGGCCAACACAACGACGGCATCGACGCTAATGGCAACTGCTACATCAAGGGCGGCGCGGTATATGCCATCTGCTCGGGTTCGCCCGAAGTGGCCATAGATGCCAACACCGAGGGTGGCTACAAGCTCTATCTCACAGGCGGTACGGTTGTGGCTATAGGTGGTCTGGAGAGTGGTTCGCAACTCACACAGTCGTGTTACCAATCCTCTTCATGGTCGCCAAACACCATGTATACGCTGACTGCTGGAAACAACACCTTCTCGTTCAAGACTCCTTCGAGCGGCGGCTCCGGCCTTGTTGTCTCAAGTGCCTCTCAACCAACGCTTCTGTCAGGTGTCAACGTAAACGGCGGCACTTCCTATTTCGGTGGACTTGCCATCATAAACGGAACCGTCAGTAGCGGAGCCACCGTCGGCCTGTCATCCTACACGGGCGGCAATGGAATGGGAGGTCATGGAGGATGGAGATAACAGAATAATCATAATAAAAAATAACGAGAATGAGAAAACTATTTTTTGCTTGCCTATTGGCAATAGTTTCTTTGCAGTTTGTCTCTGCACAGGTTGACGCACAACAGTCTCAAGGTGAACCACCACGTGGGGAAGTTCCAGGACGCCCACCGCATGAAGGCAGACCAGGAAGGCCTCCCGGAATGGGAAAACCCGGCGGGCCTGGATCCCGCCAAGCGGACATCAAGTATTCCGGGGCTACAGAACTGACGGCTAAAACCACAGAAACGGGAAAGACCTACCTGAGTGACAAGACGGATGAGAGTGCGCTGCTGATATCCACCAAAGAGGCGGTGACCCTCTCCCACCCCACCATCAGCAAGACAGGAAGTTCGGACGGTGGTGACAACTGCAGTTTTTACGGCGTGAATGCTGCCCTGCTTGTCAAGGGCGGGAGCACCACTACCATCAAGGGTGGCGTGATAACCAGCAATGGCACGGGTGCCAATGGTGTGTTCTCATACGGAGGAAATGGCGGACAAAATGGCGGACAAGGTGATGGCACCACCGTCGTCATCGAGGACACAAAAATCACTACCACAGGCGATGGTTCTGGCGGTATCATGACCACTGGAGGTGGCGTGACGAAAGCCAAAAACCTGACAGTGAACACCAGCGGAAGATCATCGGCTCCTATACGCACCGACCGTGGAGGCGGTATTGTGACCGTGGAGGGCGGCAGCTATACGAGCAACGGTCTGGGGTCGCCTGTCATCTACTCCACTGCCGATGTCACCGTGTCGGATGCCATGCTTACCTCCAACAAATCGGAGGGCGTGTGCATTGAGGGCAAGAACAGCATTACGCTGAACAACTGCCAGATGTCGGTGAGCAACACGCAACGTAACGGCCATGCCCAGTTTCTGGATGCCATTATGATATACCAGTCGTTCTCTGGCGATGCCGACAGCGGCAACTCACATTTCACCATGGACGGCGGCTCGCTGACCAACCGACAGGGACATCTGTTTCATGTGACCAACACCAATGCCATCATCACGCTGAACGGTGTGAAACTGGTGAACGATGACCCTGCAAAGGTGCTGCTGTCAGTATGTGCCGACGGATGGCAGGGAGCGGCAAACAAAGCCACGCTCAACGTGAGCCAGCAGCAGTTGGAAGGCACCATCCTGGTGGGTAGTGACTCGGAATTGGCACTGACATTGGCAGAGGGTTCCACCTTCAATGGCTGTATAGGCGGCAACATCACCAATGCGGCAGGAGAGAGCGTCTCAACAGAAACCGGAACAGTGCATGTGACCTTGGGCGATGACTGCACCTGGACTTTAACGGCCGACACTTACATTACATCGCTGAAAGGTGACGCATCACGCATCAGATCTAATGGCCACCGATTGTTTGTGGATGGTAAACAAATGACGAACGAGTGAGAGCAGAGCCGCCGCCGTGATACGAAACGTATGACAGCGGCGGTCACACGGTTTGAAGGGTGACAATCTCCCAGAAGCCATAGTGGAAAGAGCAAGAAAGGTGATTTGCCTGGAACAAAAGTGTGTTCTGCAGAGAGGATTTTTCGAAAAAATGTGTTATCTTTGCAAAATAAAGGTAGAAAAAGATATTGTCCATTAAAGAGGTCTTGGCAGAGACCAGAGCATCGACTCGAAACACTCCAAAGAATTTATGAAGAAGATATTTGCTTTTCTTGTTGGTGCCTGTCTCTCCATGGGAGTGTTGGCACAGAGCGCGTTGACATTCGATGCCAATGCAGGTGTGAAATCGTCGATGACCGTCTATGATGGCACGAGCGTCAACTACACGGCCTACGAACGATTGTTTTATGTGACGAACGTAGAGGATTCCACTTATCAGTTTCTCAATGTGTATGTGCCCGACGGGGCTACTCAACAAACTCCCATCTTCCTGCGCACATACGTGGGTGGCTACATGGCCTCTCCCGCCGCCGAGCCACAAGCTGGCGATGCCACGGGCAGGGCATTGAGGGAAGGTTATGTGGTGGTGATTCCCGGCACTCGCGGGCGCAATTCCACGATTATTGCAGACAAGGCATACGCCAAGACGCATAAGGGTGTGAAGAAAGGTCAGACCATTTATACAGGTCGTGCACCGGAAGCCATCCTCGACCTGAAAGCCGCTATCCGTTACCTGCGTCACTTCGACAAACAGATGCTGGGCGATGCCGAACGTATCATCACCGACGGAACGAGTGCAGGAGGAGCCATGTCGGCCCTAATGGGAGCGACTGGCAACAATCCCGAATATGCCGAGATGCTGAAGGCGATGGGTGCTGCGGATGAGCGCGACGATGTGTTTGCCTCCGTCTGCTACTGCCCCATCATCGACCTCGAACATGCCGACATGGCCTACGAGTGGCTGTACCAACAGACTGATTCCCGCCTGACTCTCGACAACCTGCACAAGGGCTACGCCAATGAACTGGCAGCCATGTTCCCTGCCTATCTGGCAAGTCTGAATCTTCACAAGCCTGACGGCACGCCACTGACTGCAGACAACTACCTTGATTACATCAAGAGCGAGATTATCCGTGCGGCTCAGATAGCCAAGAATGCAGGAGCCGACATCCCCGACAGCCTCGGTTTCACGTTCAGCAGTTCGGCTGGTGGCATGTTTGCCGCTCCTATAAACGGAGGCATGCGTCCTCAGATGCAGGGAGGCCAGCGTCCGCAGGGCATGCGTCCCATGCGGGGTGGCATGGGTGGCAAGCAGGTTGGCGAATACATCACCGACCTTGACATGAAGAAATACCTAAACTATGTGGTCTCCACCCAAGCTCTGAAGGGTGTTCCAGCCTTCGACAGCAAGATAGAGGGTGTCAACGATGCCAGCGGAGAGAATGAGGAGTTCGGCGACAGGACTGGCAGCAGTGTGAATTTCACAGATTTCACTGCCCAGAAAAACAATACCACCATTAGCGATGCCATCCGCCAGAACGTGCGACTGATGAACCCCATGACTTTTATTGGCGACAGAAAGACAACGGTGGCACCTCACTGGTACATCCGTCATGGCGCACGCGACCGCGATACGGCTTTCCCCGTACCCGTCAATTTCGCCACCAAACTCCAGAATGCGGGCAAGGACGTGAACTTCCTGTTGGCTTGGAACCGTCCGCATAGCGGCGACTATGCCCTCGACGAACTATTCCAGTGGATAGCAGAAATCACCAAATAACTTATTTCATCAAAAAACGTCAAAAAATAAACTAGATATGAGAAAAATAGCATTAATACTTATATTAGGCATAGTAGGTATGGCAAGTTGCGCCCAGAAGAAGGGCGGTGAGCGTGGTCCTCGTCAAGGTGGCCACATGGTGATTAACAAAGACTCTGACAGCGTTTTCGTGGCATTGAAGCAGGAGGCTTTGGGCAAGTTCAAGCAACTGACGTTCAACGACGAACAGACGGGAAAGACAATGGAGTATAATCTTTTGGTTCCCGAAGGTGCCGAGGCTGGTAAGAAACTCCCCTTGGTGCTGTTTATGGCCGATGCCAGTACCGCTGGCAAGGAGGTGACGGCTCCACTAACTCAGGGCTACGGTGCCTTGGAGTTCGCTTCTGACAGAGACCAGCAGAAGCATCCTTCATTCGTATTGGTGCCGCAATATACCGACTGGGCCGTGCAGGATGACTGGAGCACCACCGACGAAGTGGAGATGACCATCCGTCTTCTTCAGACCGTCTGCAAGGAATACAATGTAGATACCAACCGCCTCTACACCACCGGCCAGTCGATGGGCGGCATGATGTCGTTCTACTTCAACATCACCCATCCCGACCTCTTTGCCGCCTCGCTCTTCGTGAGCAGCCAATGGGACACCTCGAAGATGCAAGACTTCGGCAATAAGCATTTCTTCTACATTGTGGCTGGCGGCGACCAGAAGGCATACGGCGGCATGCGAGACCTGGCAAAGGTGCTGAAGGCGAACGATGGCCGCGTTGACTCCGCTTCGTGAATACATAAACTTTAAATATTAATATGGAAAGCAAAAAACAAAACAACGACAATGGCAACAGCCTGTCAATGAAGTGGGTTTATATAATCATTGTGGCCTTGGCCGTAGGCTTTGGTGCATACGGGTACTTCAAGGTAAAACAGTGGGTACACTACACTGTCATTGAAAACACTGAGAAGCCCATCACTGGCTACACCATCACAAAGATATCTGCGGATGAACACCGACCCTACAGGCACAGAGGCTATAACGATGACAATGAGAAAGAAAGGACGCCCGACTACTACATGGAGGTGTGGTATCAAGGGAAAGGCTACAAATTGGAAATCGATGAAAGTACCTATAGGGTATTCAAAGACAACGGAGATGTGAACCTGTACTACGACAGCGAGGCCGACGAGGTGTTCGTGGCGGGCGCAGGAAGTTCAAACATCTTAGGCATTATCCTGATAGGCATCTTGGTCATCATCGTCGTCGCCGAACTACTCATCCGACTGCTCATCAAAACGCTGAGAAAGAAAAGCAAGGCAAAACCCAAATAACTGAATGGGACGGACGCGCCAAAACTATCAACCGCCATTGACACTCAGACAGTTAGACTGACTGAGGTACAATGGTGGCACCTGCCATTTTATCCTAATAGAGGATATAGACCTTCTTATTTCAGACTTTTTATCCACTGTGCAATGTCTTGAAGCATTTCTGGCGAGATGGTCTCTTCTATCTGACTATACTCATTAGGATGGCCTGTGGTGCAATGCTGGAACAGGTGGTTGAGCGACGGGTATTCCTTTACGAGATTCTTTTTCGATGATGGCAGCAAGCTCCTGATGACCGGTAGGTTTTGAGAGGAGATGACCTGACAGTCGAGGTCGCCATTGAGAGCGAATACAGGACAACGAGTGTTTCTAATGTCATCCGAAGGATCATAGTCCAAGAACCATTGCATCCACGGCATAGGTTGTGCTCTCATACGAAAATCTTCCTTGATAGATTGTCGCATCTGGCTAACTGTCATGCTGGCTGTCATACCCTGAAGTTTCAAGATCCGCTTGTACTGTCCAACCGACAAGGTATCGCCCTTGACTCCAGGTCCGGCAAGTGAAACGAGAAAATCAATCTTCTTTCTCGAACCGAGAAGGAAGGCTATGCAGCCACCCTCGCTATGACCTATGCACCCCACCTTGCCAAAAGCCTTTTTCTGGCGAAGGAAGGCAATGCCGGCTGCAGCGTCGCGCATGAAGTCTTCGGTTGTGGAATTCATCACATCACCACCAACAGATGCTCCCGTGGTACGGTCATCGTAACGAAGCGATGCTATGCCATGACGAGCCAAATAGTCGGCAATGACGAGAAAAGGAGAATGGCCCATCAACTCCTCGTCACGATTCTGCGGACCGCTGCCAGTAATGAGCAGCACGACAGATGGCTTCCGCTTCGACTTGGCGTCGTAACCCACGGGATAGGTCAGCGTACCTGCCAACGTCACACTATCAGCCTCGTTGCGAAAAGTAACCTCCTCGGTCATGTAAGGATAAGGTGGTTGGGGATTTTGGGGACGCTTCATCTCAGGCACCCCTCTCTTCATCACAAGCGGCACTGACAAGCCATGCTGATTGAATGTGCCATCGAGCTTACTCTCCTTCAGTCGGGCGCGATAAGTCATGCCCAAGTGCTCCACCTTAACAGCTATGGAGTCATCCGAGAGGTATTCTTTATATGCGCCAATACCCTTTGCTCCCTGGTCCGGACTGTCAATTGTAACCACCACGTAGCCGTCGGCTTGTTCTAAGTTAAGAACCAAAGTCAAAGATATTGCCCCAATGTTCAACTTTCCCGACCACGAGCCGACCAATTCTGTTGTTGGCTGCACCTGTGCACGTACCGCAAAAGATACGAGCAACAAGAATAGGGTTATTATAGATTTCTTATTCATAGTTCGATTCAAAAATATTGTTTCTGCAAATGTACAAAGATTATGCCATAAGATTTCCGGAAAAAGACTAAATTTGCATTGGAATTGTCCATCAAGCAACAATAAAAGAACCAGATACCATTAAAAATCAAATGATATGAATACTATCGACTGCATAAGGACACGCCGTAGCGTACGAAAGTTCAAGAACGAACAAATCAAGGATGAGGAACTCATCCAAGTGTTGGAAGCTGGAACATGGTCGCCCACCTGCATGGGAGCACAGCATCCCCACATCATCGCCGTACAGAATCCGCGGTTTCTCGACCGCCTGAGGAAGATGAACGCCGAGGTGATGGGAACCATCAGTGACCCCTATTATGGAGCACCCACCATCATTCTTGTACTCACCGACAGGGGATATAGCAACGAGATATATGATGGCAGCATCGTGCTCCAGACGATGATGCTGGCGGCACATGAAATCGGACTCGGTACCTGCTGGATTCACCGTGAGAAGGAGATGTTTGACTCAGATGAGGGAAAGCAGCTGCTCCGTGACATGGGTATTGATGATGACCTGATGGGCATAGGTGCCCTGAGCATCGGTTATGAGGCGGAAGGCGGCAGTCATGCCCCGAAGCCCCGCAAGCCGGATTATTACAAGGTTGTGAAGTAATAACACAAAAACTGATGATATGTTACATTTCAAAGAAGGAATCGGCTGGAAGGCCTGCTGTGATGATGAGAGAAACCTCTATACGGCAAAAACTTCGTGGAGAGGGGATTTCCACCTCTATGAGATAGATGCGGAAATCTACAACCAACTTGGTGAACCTGGCGTATATGCAGATGAACTGATTCACTCCGGGCGGCATCTCTATTATAGTCAAGACAATCCTATCGGACCGCCAACCGACATGATCATAGACGAAAATTACGCCACGCTCTGCTCCTGGGCCGTCATTCATTCCTCCAAAAGGAGTGATTATCTCAGATTTAATATTATATTTGCCATGCCATTGACGATTTTGCTTGTTTTGTTTTGCAGCACTAAGATAAGTGAAAAATCTGGCATGGCATAATCCTGAGCAGCTTTTTGTTGCACAAGAACATATAAAGTTTGTTTAACTAAAGTGCTGCGGAATTTAGGTTATGGACAATTACGACGAGGGTTATCTGCGTATAGCTGAAGAAAAGCTTGAACGAATCTATAACTTGGCACTGGAACGCGCAAGAAAGACAGTGCCGGAAGCTGAGTATGTCATTGACGCAAGAACGATGGATGACTATATCACAAAAGTGTGGGATTATCCTGGAACATGGTATGTGAATTTTTCACTTCCGGCTGGTTTTGACAGCATGGAAGCATTAATCGAAAACCTTGCCTCGGAAACAGTAAAATATTACCTTAGCAAGAGGTCGTCATAGATTTAGTGTTTATATCTGTAGAAACTGTTCTCAGAGAGTTCTGGGCAAATTCCAATTTAGCAAACAATAAACAAATACGAATATGAAAAAGATCATTGTGATATCTACGAGCCTGCGTCATGGATCAAACAGCAACATGCTCGCTGAGAAGTTTATAGAAGGTGCCAAAGCAGCAGGAAACGAGGTGGAGAAGATCTCGCTTGTGGGCCAGAACATCCAGTTCTGCAAAGGTTGCATGGCTTGTCAAAAACAAGGACGTTGCGTCATCAAGGACGACGTGAACGACATTATGGCAAAGGTGCTGAAAGCTGATGTCATCTGCTGGGCTACACCTATCTACTATTATGAGATGAGCGGGCAGATGAAAACACTCATCGACCGCATGAATGCGATGTATGAGCAGGATTACCAGTTCCGTGATGTCTATCTTCTGACTACGGCTGCAGAGGATGAAGCCGAGACCCCCAAACGTGCAGAGACAGGACTGACGGGCTGGATAGACTGTTATCCAAAGAGTCGTCTGGCCGGTACGCTCTTCTGCGGCGGCGTGAACGAAGCCCGTGAAATTGAAGGCAATCCCAAATTGCAAGAGGCTTACGAACTTGGCAAACGCGTGTGAGGAGGATATGGAATATAAGACGTTGAATAACGGCCTGAAGATGCCGATGGTCGGGCTGGGTGTCTATAATATCTCTGAGAGAGAAACCCAGAGAGCTGTGGAAGATGCCATATCCGTAGGCTATCGGAGCATCGACACGGCTGCTATGTACTATAATGAGAAAGGTGTGGGGGATGCTGTTCGGGCATGTGGCGTTCTTCGCGAAGATTTGTTTATCACGACAAAGATATGCGATTCCTGCTTTACGAAGGAGGAAACCTTGCGGAGTGTTGGCCACTCCATGAAACTCCTGGGGCTTGACTATGTGGACTTGATGCTTATTCATTGGCCCGTAGGCAATCCTACCGTCATGTGGCACACGCTCGAAGAACTCTATCGTCAAGGTTTGTTCAAGGCCATTGGCATATCAAATTTCTATCCAAACACCTTTCCGAAGATTGTGGAAGATGCCAAGGTGATACCTGTAGTGAACCAATGCGAGACCCATGTGCTCTATCAGCAACGTAAGATGCTGGAATACCTGAAACCCTACGACACGGCTCTGGAAGCATGGAGCCCGTTGGCTGAAGGTAAACACGGCATCTTCAAGAATCCCACCTTGGTGGCTATTGGCGAGAAATACGGTAAGACATCAGCACAGATAGCCTTGAAGTTCTTGGTTCAGAACGGTATCATCGTCATCCCAAAGACTACCCACAAGGAAAGGATGAATGAGAACATCGACCTCTTCGACTTTACCCTCTCTGATGATGACCTGCAAGCCATCCAACGCCTCGATACGGGCAGGAATGTGACGGGCTGGCCGTCGGATGCTTTGAAGTATGAAGTATAATGCTAAGGAAATATAAACAGATAAATCGGAATTTAGGAATGGATATAGTGACAGAAAGACTGATATTAAGAGCTTGGCGTGAAGAGGATGCTGAGGATTTATATGGCTATGCGAAATCTCCACAGGTCGGTCCGATTGCTGGA
>Ga0247611_10005465_pt1 | contig 16780 bp, 17 predicted proteins | sample 177DNAGHGhighgp2_FD_192422 | JGI IMG/M metagenome (GOLD analysis project Ga0247611, IMG submission 192422) | Sheep rumen microbial communities from Palmerston North, Manawatu-Wanganui, New Zealand - 1770 DNA GHGhigh gp2 | ecosystem: Host-associated > Mammals > Digestive system > Stomach > Rumen... | reverse complement strand
CGATGTCGTAACTGTCATAGCTGTCATACATATCTGTGCCCGAACTCCTGTAGCCATTGATGTCTTTCAACCACCCTTGTAAGGTGTATGCATAGTCAATCCCTTGTATCTGCTTGTGTCCCAGTTCTGCTCTCGACAGTGCGCCCGTAGGCAGGTAGAAATAGCGGGCTTCAAGACGCTCCTGCGAAACGGTGGAATCCCGTTTGACTTTGAAAATGTTGGTAGTATAGACATGAGTAACCCGATTGTCTGCATCGTAGCGATAACGATGGGAGAATTGTTCCAACTTTCCCTTTTGGAACCACACGCGGTTCACGTTGCCGCTGATGAGATCATATTCATAATCCAGTGAAGTGAATCGGCGACCAAACGAGCTGAGGGCTGGAATATCCTGTATAAGTCGCTTCACATTACCGTGGATGTCATAGCTGTAGTGCGTGGCGGATTGGTAGTTATTGTCATCTGCAGGCGCAAACGACACGGCGGCGATACGGTTGCGCAGGTGGGTCTGGTTCAGGTTCAACGAGGGTGACATTGGCTCGTCATACCAAGTTTTGGTAATTTCGCTTTTCGTTCCACTGTTCAGGAACTGGGTTACAAATGTCGGATCTGCCGCATCGTTGCGCGTAACCGATGTGCTGTTTTTCACCTGCCCGACTTCCACGATGCGTCCCAAATCATCATAAACGGTATAGCTGTATTTTCTACCCTGTCTTTGTTTCCCGTCTTGGCTCAATACTGGTCTGGACAGAATATCGTAATACACGTACGATACGCTGTCATAATCTGGCTGATAGCTTTGTATAACTTGATTCAGGGTGTTGTAACGGTAATTGGTGACCATAGTATGATTTGGACGGACAAATCCCGGCTGAAGTGTGTCGTAGCGGACGTTATTGTTCCGATATGCGGGGGACTTCTAATTATTTCTTCCTGATTAACAGCTTCTTATGAGCTAAAATCCGCTGAAAACGACCCCCAAAATCCCCGTTTCGGTCAACTTGCGACAGATGAACTTTTTATGGTGAAAATTTCTCGCAACCCATTGTCATTCAAAGAATTATTTGTATATTTGCCGCTAATTAGAATGGAGAATGAATCAGACCAAACCAACATACAAACAGCCTGGAGGAGAACAACCTGATCTTGCATGAGGGCACCATGATAGACGGGAGTTTCGTGGAGGCGGCGCGCCAGCACAACACACGCGAAGAGAACAAACTAATCAAGGAAGACAGGGGCGGCGAGTTGTGGAATCCCGAAGAGGGCGACACCGAGGAGGAGAAGAGGCGCAAAGCCAACAAGAAAAGGCAGAAGGACACGGATGCCCGATGGGTGAAGAAGGGCGGCCTACAACACCCTGACAAACCTGGTCTACAACCTGTGCCGGTACGAGCAAGTCATGCGACTTGGAATAAATTAATTAACTAACTAAAAATCAAATAGTTGAATCAACTAAAACAAAAAAATATCAACAAGCTGCAACCTTTTGGACTTTTTGTGTCCTATGAATAGATGAAAGAATTAATTTTGCAGCGTTGTTTGCTTATCTTGATGTTTAACGGACTTCGCACCAAGGTCGGCGGCAACGCGAAGAAGTAAAAAATAGAAGTCCCCTATCAAATGACTGAAAGATGAACCATATCCCACGTATAATCGTCCTATCAATTCTGATTGTCATAGGTGTCGTAGGTGTAGCTTATGTGGCAATTATGGCGTATATACACTATGATGTGTTCGGAAAAAGTCCGTCGTATGAAGGGACCAGACAAAATTTCATCAATAATGAGTTATATTTTCAGAAGACAGAAGATTGTTTTCAGAAAATTTTCCAATGCTGTTCTTCCGTCGATTCAACAATGGAACTCATCAGATTCACTATTGATAATTCTAGCAACAATTTTGTGTTTTTTCAATATTTTTCGATAGAAGACAGAAGGCAACTTCTATTCCCGATTAGGGATTCTGGTCTTGAAATAAGCCAAAATCAAAAAGAAACATTGCAGTCCAACGGCATCACTCCTCAAATGATAGAAACACTTTATTCTAATCTAAAAAAAACAAATTGTCGTTCGGTGGAGAAAGATAAACTAAATTCTAACAACACGATATTTATGACTTTTAAAATACTCGATTATTGTTCTATTCAATATATGTTTTATCCTCAACCTTTTGAAGAAGATTCCATTAAGAGTCATATCTCCAACACGCCACTCGGTCGGCGAGTAAGGATCTATGTCGAATAATTCTACAAATGTTGTCCAAGTTGTCCAAGTGGTTTTTCATATCTTCAAAAATCCTATCTTTGCGCCATGAACCCCACCGCCACATACCCGCTTCAGCATCCCCGTTCCTATACGGGGGGTTATCGGTACTTCTTTAACGGGCAGGAGGCTGACAATGAGGTGCTTGGGGAAGGGGCTTTGCACGCCTTCGAGTACCGCATGCACGACACCCGGTTAGGGAGATTTTGGAGTGTGGATCCGTTAGCGGGAGATTATCCTTATTGGTCCACATATCAGTTTGCGGGGCTAATGCCAACATGGTATGAGGAGTTGGAAGGTTTGGAACCAGGTGCTCGCCCTTTACGCTATACACCTAACACAAGAATTCAACTTGGCAGGAATAGGAACAATTACGCCCGAACAGGAGAATATGTAAGATTGCCATCTTTCCGACAAACAACGACCTACACATATCGTGTTGGACCACCTACTGGTTATAGACCAACGGTGCCAACTCCATTAGCGCAATATATATTCAACTATCATTCCCCGCAAGGCAATAATATCCCCATGACAAGAGATGACGTTCAGGCTCAAATAGCGACACTTTTTGGAGACTGGTGTCAAATCTACACACAAAGAATCGAAGATAAACTTAACACGCCGTCGGGATTTAGGGTGGTTTATAAAACCCAAGTGAGGTTTTCGGACTATCGTTTTCAATATAAATTCGATCTAATGCAATTGGAGTACGAGAATCAATTTCAACGTCTTTTCAATGAATTGCCAGATTCTGAAATAGAATCCCCCTCCTATATGCCTTCTTATTTGCAACAATTATGGAAAGATGCAGAGAAAACTAGACGGGTGAGGGACGTTTTAGGACCATCACCTCAGGATTATCTGGACAGAATCATTTTGTTTAATGTGGAGAAGCCGTTTAAAGTTGAGATAAAAACAGAAGACATTCCCGAAATAAAACCAGCAGAATAATGAGCAAGAAACGACATTCAGCTAATAGAACAAGGAAGCAGAGGAAGAAATCATATGTTCAAAAGCATCCCCAGTCCAAGGAGGGGGGAGACTCACCTCGGGTGGAAGGGAACGACGTGCCGAAAACATTGATGATAATCCTTTTGATTATTTTCTTTATTGCCATATTAATTTACTTAATACAAGGAGGACAGGCTGGATACGACTGGTATCCCAACAGACATCGCTATAGATAACAAATTATTCAATACAAAAAAATCCTATCTTCGCGCCATGAACCACACCACCACATACCTGCCCCATTGCCCTCGTTACGACAACGGCTGTTATCGGTACTTCTTCAATGGGCAAAAAGAATTAATTTTGCAGCGTTGTTTGCTTATCTTGATGTTTAACGGACTTCGCACCAAGGTCGGCGGCAGCACGAAGAAGTGAAAAATAGGAGTCCCCAGACAATTGAAATTGACGGAATACTGATGAATAAGTTTCGCATATTATTCCTGTTGTTGGTCCAAGTGACTTCTCTGGCATCCTTGAACGGACAAAACGGTCTTTGTTTCCGATTCGTTGACACGTTGTACTTGAAAGCGAATGTGCTGCATATCTGGCATGCCACCTGCTTATGTCCATCCTTGAGCTGCGTGGTCCGCGATGACTCCGAAAAGGAAATCGCCCTTTCTTTGTTCAGCGGGGAATCTCATTATTCTGATGAGGATATGCCGCCGCTGCTCACCCATGCGATTTCGGACAGACGGTTTGTCTTGATGCGGAATTATCTCGAAGACAGCCTCTCCAACCGGTTCACGTGGGAGCAGATCCGGCATTCATTGGAGGATGGAATACATGTTGACACAACGGAAAGGATGGACAATTTCCGCAAGGAAGTGATTGAGAGACGCGAGAATCCGGACCAGCAGTTTTATGATTCCATCCGTTATGTCATGGTGGAATGGCTTGACAGAATCATGGAATTTTCCGAAGATGAGTTAAGCATCGGGGATTTACGCTTCGAAGGGAATGGGAAACACAATCCGCGACCCTCGGACGACGCCCCCATCGACACCGTGGTCTGCAACGGCGACACTTATTGTTTGCGGGAGTCCTCCTTCGAATCGTGGGGATTATTGGTGGAAGTACAAAGCGAGTGCAACTTCTTCAATGATGACACCGCGGAGATGGATCTGCTTCGATATCGGAAATTCAAGAAAATTTTGTTGTTCATTCCTTTCTGAATCGAATATTTTGTATTTTTGCCATTGCTAACAGTGAACTAATAGTTGAACAGGTTATTCTGAACGCAAAACATAAAACAAAACATTGTATATATACTACTATTGAAAAGCATCTCCGAACGGACTCCTACTAAAAGCCAGCATCATGCCTGAAGAACAATTCATAGACTATGTAAAGATTTTCGCGCGGTCGGGAAACGGCGGCGCCGGCTCGGCGCACCTTGCGCGCACGGCCCACAACCCGAAGGCAGGCCCTGACGGCGGCGACGGCGGCAAGGGCGGCAGCGTCATCGCGCGCGGCAACCGCAACCTCTGGACTCTGCTGCACCTGCGCTACACCAAACACATCTTCGCCGAACATGGCGGCAACGGCCAGAAAAACCAATGCTTCGGCAAGGACGGCGACAACGCCTACATCGAAGTGCCGTTAGGCACCATCATCCGTCTGGTGGACACCGACGAAGTGGTGGGAGAAGTGCTGGAGGACGGCCAGGAAGTGGTCGTCATGAAGGGAGGCCGCGGCGGTCTCGGCAACGTCCACTTCAAAAACGCCACGCACCAGACGCCCCGCTTCGCGCAACCCGGCGAAGAAGGCGTGGAAGGATGGGTATCCCTGGAACTCAAAGTGCTGGCTGACATCGGGTTGGTGGGATTCCCCAACGCGGGCAAATCCACCCTCATCACCCAACTGTCGAACGCACGCCCTAAAATCGCCGACTACCCCTTCACCACCCTGAAACCCAACCTGGGAATGGTGGCCTACCGGGAATTCCAATCGTTCGTCATCGCCGACATCCCCGGCATCATCGAGGGCGCATCGGAAGGCAAAGGCATCGGGCTGCGGTTCCTGCGCCACATCGAGCGCAACGCCGCCCTCCTCTTCATGATCCCCGCCGCAGACGACGAAGGGAAGGTGAAAACGGTCACGCAAATCAAGAAAGAGGTGAAGATCCTCCGCAACGAACTGGAACAGTTCAACCCGGAACTGCTGGACAAAAGCTGGCTGCTCGCCATCACCAAATGCGACCTCGTCACCGAGAAAGAAGCGCTGAGTTTGGAATCGAAATTGGCGAAATTCGCGCCCACAATCTGCATTTCCGCCGTCACAAACTGGCGACTCACGGAATTAAAAGACAAACTTTGGGGTCTTTTGCAAACCGATGAAGAAGTATAAATATCTGAATCATAATAAATTAACAGCTGTTGATAAAAATATTTCCTAAAATTACAAAAACAAAGCATACAATTCAAAAAAAGTGTATTTTTGCAGCCTAAATAATTAAGCGAAAGAAATGGCAAAGAAAACGAAGGAAGCACGTCAACAAGTGATACTTGAGTGCACAGAGCAAAAGGCAAGCGGAGTTCCGGGAATGTCCAGATATATCACGACGAAGAACAGAAAGAACACTCCCGACAGACTTGAACTCAAGAAGTACAATCCGTACTTGAAGAAAATGACAATTCATAAAGAAGTTAAATAACAAAAACTGATAAGAGATGGCAAAGAAAGTTGTTGCATCATTGAAAAGAGAGGGTGGCGTCACCTACACGCGTGTCGTGAAGATGGAGCGTTCACCGAAAACCGGAGCATACACCTTCAAGGAAGCTGTGATCGAATCCGGCGCTGTTAAAGACTTTTTGGCTAAAAAGTAATATTTTGTTTTCATGGTTGAAAAAAGGTGGGCGCCTGCCCGCCTTTTTTCGTTTTAAACATATCAATAAAAATCGTACTTTTGCGGAAAATTCATACGTATGGGATTCTTTTCATTTTTTAACAGAGATAAGAAAAAAGAGATCAACGAGGAACAGAAGAAGGAACTGAACGAAGGCTTGCAGAAATCCAAGGAAAACTTCTTCAAAAAACTGGCGAAAACCATCGTCGGAAAGTCGAAAGTCGATGACGAGGTGCTCGACAACCTCGAGGAGGTGCTCGTCACATCCGACGTGGGCATCGAAACCACCCTCAAGATCATCGACCGCATCGAGAAGCGCGTTTCCAAAGACAAATACCTGGGAACCAACCAGGTGAACATGATCCTCAAGGAGGAAATCGCCGGTCTGCTCCTCGAAAACGACCTCGAAAAAGAGAACGATTTCGTCATCCCCGAGATGGAGACGCCCTACATCATCCTCGTGGTGGGCGTGAACGGCGTGGGCAAGACCACCACCATCGGGAAACTGGCCTACCAGTTCAAGAAGAACGGCTATTCGGTGACCCTCGGCGCCGCCGACACCTTCCGCGCCGCCGCCATCGACCAGCTCAAAGAGTGGGGCAACCGCTGCGACGTGCCTGTCGTGGCCCAGAAAATGGGCTCCGACCCCGCCGCCGTGGCCTTCGACACCGTCAAGTCGGCCATCGCCAACCACAGCCAGGTCGTCATCATCGACACCGCCGGCCGTCTCCACAACAAAATCAACCTCATGAACGAGCTCGTGAAGATCAAGAACGTCATCCGCAAGCTCGTGCCCGAGGGCCCGCACGAAGTGCTGCTCGTCCTCGACGGCTCCACGGGCCAAAACGCCTTCGAACAGGCCAAACAGTTCACCGCCGCCACGGAGGTCAACGCGCTGGCCATCACCAAGTTGGACGGCACTGCCAAGGGCGGCGTGGTCATCGGTATCTCCGACCAGTTCCAGGTACCCATCAAATACATCGGCGTCGGCGAGAAAATACACCAGCTGCAGATCTTCAACCGCGTCGAATTCGTCGATTCCCTCTTCCCCGACAACTGGTAGCCATGCCCAGAACGGTCGTCATTGACGAGAACTCCGGCTTCTGCTTCGGGGTCATCAACGCCATCCAAACGGCAGAAGACTACCTGCGGGAACACCATTCGCTGTTCTGCTTGGGCGATATCGTCCACAACAACGAAGAGGTGCGCCGATTGGAGGCAATGGGGCTGCAAATCATCACGCGCGAACAATTCGAGAGACTGCAGGACACCGCCGTGCTCATCCGCGCACACGGCGAACCACCGGAAGTGTACCGCATCGCGCGTGAAAACCGTATCCGGCTCATCGACGCCACCTGCCCTGTGGTCCTTCGGCTGCAAAAACGCATCTTCGACGAATACCATTCCAACTCAACACCGAAACAAATCCTGATATTCGGCAAAAAAGGCCATGCGGAGGTCGTCGGGCTATTGGGACAGACCGACAACACCGGAATTGTCATCTCCTCGCCCGAAGACATCGAACGCATCGACTTTTTGCGCCCCTCGATCATCTATTCCCAAACCACCCAGAGCGTCGAGGAATACTATCAACTTATCGACCGCATCCGCAATCGCTACGAGTCCGAAGGAAACTCGGAACTTTTTGAATTTAAGGACACTATCTGCCGGAAAGTGGCTTCCCGCGCCAAACAGATCGCCGACTTCGCCTCCCGATTCGACATTATCTTGTTCGTGTCAGGGGAAAAAAGTTCCAACGGCCTGTACTTATATAATATATGTAAGGAAAACAATCCGAACAGCTTTTTCTTGACCGGTGTGGAACAACTGAGAGACATCGATTTGACAGACGCGAACAGCATCGGCATCTGCGGAGCCACCTCCACTCCGATGTGGCTCATGCAGGAATTGGCGGCCGAATGCGCGAAATAGCGCGATTTTGCCCTTTGCGGTCCTTCCGAATGTCGTTTATTTTAACAGAAGATTCTTAAAAGAATTTCCAAAATTAACTATTTTTACTTAATTCTGGAAATTTTAATTTTTACAAACATCGCATTATCAACACTTTAAAAATATTTTTGCAGAAAAATATAATAAAGTATTGACTTTTCATTAAAATCATTGTATATTTGCCGTGGATTTGGTTTTGGTTTTGAACAATTGAAAAGAAAGGAAATGAAACAAAAAATCACACGCATCAAAACAGGTCTTCTGGCACTTGTCCTACTCGGAGGATTCTTGCACGCGAAAGGACAGACTATACTATTCGAAGAAAACATGGGTGTTCCTTACATGAACACGCCTATCCAGTTTTACGACGGCTGGCAGGACACCTCCGTAACATACGTGGGGAACGGCACTTGCGATGTGCGTTCCTCGAGCGCCTCGATGGGATACGGAGGTGCCTCGGGCGGCGGGAACGTCATGATCAACGACACGGTGAAATGGTTCCAGATTTCCGGCCTCAACACGACCGCCGCTCACCCCACCGTGAGACTCTACTGCGGGCTTCGGAAGACCGTTTCCGAGAACGGAAGTAACTTTGTGGTGGAATTCTCCACCGACAGCATCGTCTGGGTGCGGCTCCCCATGGAGGACACGCTGCCTTCCGGCACTGGCACGTCAGGCTGGTACCGCGTATGTTTCCCCGATGTGCCCGCACACCCCCACCTTCACCTCCGATTCTCAAACTTAGCCAAGGTCGAGTACCGCATAGACGACATCCGAATCGTGGACGGCATCGAGACCGTACTGGAAACGGTGGAAACGCCCGTCTGCACGCCATCGGGCGGCACCTACTATGAGCCGCAGCAAGTGACGTTGACCTGCGGGACGCCAGGCGCCACCATCCATTACACGTTAGACGGCACTGTCCCCGACACATCATCACCAATATGCAACGGCATCCTGAACCTTGACACCATCTGCACGTTGAAGGCGATGGCCACCCACGACAGCATGTACAACAGCAACGTTGTCACGGCGAACTACATCATCCTCGACACCAGCTCGTTGGTGGCTCTTCCCTTCGACATATCCGGCAACAGCGACTCCACCCATGCGGACATCAAATACATGCCCGGATTCCGCAGCAACAAGTTGGGGACCTCCTACGCAAACGGATCCGCCAAGTTCGAGTCCAAAAACGCCGGATCCGCCTCCCTCATCGCTCATCTCGACAGTTCCCCGGGAACCCTCTCCTTCGATTTGAAAGGGATGAAAAGCGGGACTCCGTCATCCTACAACGGCATCACCTTCCTGGTCAGCGAGTCCGCAGACGGTATCCAATGGACAACCGTGGTCTCCTTGAACGAGTCGGACATCAGTTCAGAAGAGTTCAGCCACTTCGAAGAGATCCCGTTGGCCGCGAGCACACGGTACATCCGGTGGCTGCTGGCTTCTGCTACGAACGGCAACACCCAACTGAACGACATCATCATCACCCGACAGCCTGTTGACACCAGCGACGACAGCGGCATTGACGACCACGGCAGCGACGTGCCCGCCCCCTACCCCAACCCGGCCAGCACCGTCGTCCGTTGGAATCTTTGCGAAGACGCACAGATGGTTCAATTGTACAACGAGTCTGGCGCCCTGATCCGGCAATGGAACAACGTGCCGAACGGTGATGCCCTCGACATATCAGGAATCCCCCCCGGACTTTACATCCTACAGGCCAAAACCAACGTTGGAAAAGCCACTAAAAAATTGATTATCAAATAAATGAAAGAAAGGAGGTGTTACATAGAAGAAAGAACAAAATTTCATTTTTCATGTTCCTATTTTGAAGTTCATAGTTGAATAGTTAGACGGGGGAGACGTAGTGCTGGTTTGACAGGAGTTCGACTGCAAGTTTTGTACATTATTTGTTTTCTATGGTTGTAACTTGGTTTTCATATTATCAGCACGAACTCCCCCTTTACTGGTTGACTTTCGAAATGTTGCAAGGCTTCGGAAAGAGTTCCCCGGAAAGTAAAGGAGTGGATTTTGGACAGTTCCTTGGCCACGGCGACTGGTTTGTCCGGTCCCATGACTTCAATCATCTTGGCCAATGTTTTCAACAATCGATGCGGCGATTCGTAAAAGATTACGGTTTCCTCCATCTCGGCAAAACGTTTCAACAGTGTTTCTTTGCCTTTCTTGTGGGGCAGAAAACCATAGAAATAGAAACTGCTGCACGGAAAGCCGGACTGTACAAGTGCGGGCACGAAGGCTGTGGCGCCAGGCAGGCATTCCACCTCAACTTCCTGTTTCAGGGCTTCGCGAACCAAAAGATAGCCGGGGTCGGATATTCCGGGGGTTCCCGCATCGCTGACCAGCGCGGCCGTTTCAACCTGCTGAATCTGACGAATATAGTTGCCGACCTGCTCGTGTTCGTTGAAGATATGGTACGCCACGCAGCGCTTGCCCTCGATTTCGTAATGCTGAAGCAGGTTCTTGGTAGTTCTCGTGTCTTCACAAAGGATCAAGTCCGCGGATTTCAGAACGTTGAGGGCGCGGAGGGTGATGTCTTCCAAATTGCCGATAGGAGTCGGCACAATGAATAGTTTGGCCATAATGACAGGTTCTAAAACAATGAAAGACGGCCATTTCAACCGTCTTTCCTTTGAGTGCCCAGAACAAGAGTCGAACTTGCACATCCGTTCGGATACTACACCCTGAATGTAGCGCGTCTACCATTCCGCCACCTGGGCTCAATAAATACCCTCCTTGATGATGTCGTGAATATGAATCACGCCGAGGTATTTGTCCTCATCATCCACCACAAAAATATTTGTGATGTGATGATCTTTCATCATCTGCAACGCATCCACAGCGAGGGTGTTCTCGTGGATGGTTTTAGGGTTCCGGGTCATGATGTCGGCTGCCTTGAGCGACATGATTTCCTGGTGATGTTGGATGGCTCGGCGCAAATCACCGTCTGTGATCGCTCCGACCACCTTACCGTCAACAACGACTGCCGTCACGCCCAAACGTTTGCCGGAGATTTCCAGAATCACCTCCTGCATGTTGGCGTCCTCCTTCACGGAAGGAACCTCGTTCAGCTTGTAGAGGTCTTCGACCTTCAAGCGGGTTCTCCTTCCGAGGATGCCGCCGGGATGCACTTTCGCGAAGTCTTCCGTCGTGAATCCGCGCATCTTGATAAGCGTTGAAGCGAGGGCGTCGCCTATGGCCAACTGAGCCATCGCGCTGCTGGTCGGGGCCAGATTGTTGGGGCTTGCCTCGCGCGACACCGTGCAGTTAAGCACGTAGTGCGCTTCCTTTGCCAGAAGGGACTCCATGGCGCCTACAATGGCGATGAGGATATTCCCGTTGGCCTTCAAAAACGGTATCAACACGGAAATTTCCGGTGTGTTCCCGCTTTTGGAGAGGCAGACCACAATGTCATCTTTCTGAATTATGCCCAAGTCACCGTGAACAGCATCTGCGGCGTGCATGAACACTGCCGGCGTTCCCGTCGAGTTGAACGTCCCCACGATTTTCTGACCGATGATGGCGCTCTTCCCTATACCCGTCACAACGACGCGACCTTTGCACTTGATAATCTCTTGAACGGCTTTCACAAAGTTTTCATCCAGATAACCGGTGAGTTTTGACACTGCATCGGCTTCTTCCCGCAGCACTTTCGTGGCATATTGGATAATTTCTTGTGGTTCCATTCTACAAAGATGCTCTTGTTGCCTTTTTGCTTCTATCAAAGAACGAAATCTTGCATACTTCCTTCTCAGAATCGAAGTATCCGAAAAATAATGCTTGAACCCCGTTTCATCAAGCGTTTCCAAGTCATCATTTTTGAGCGGCAAAAATAAGGATTTTTTCGACACGTTCAACGGGTTGGCCAACTTTTTTTTGTTTCGAGGGCAAACTTCCTGGCAAATGTCACATCCAAAGACATATTTTTGAGTTGCCAACTCATTGTAATTCGGACACTTATCTTCTGTGTTATGATACGACACACATCGTCGCGCATCCACCTGAAAAGGGGTTTCCAAGGCATTTACCGGACAACTTTTCACACAAAGATCACAGCTCCCGCAGTCTGATTTTCGCAAAGATTCGTCATATTTGTCGCAAAACCGATCAATCAAAAGAACACCGATGACAAAGAAAGATCCATGCTGGTTGTGGATTAGTCCATTCTTTCCCATGCACCCCACCCCGGCTTCCATCGCCCATCGTTTCTCAGAAATGGCGGAGCTATCGACCGTGGCCTTATATCCTATTGATGGACAAATATTCACAATCTTTCTCGCCAACTTCTCCAACAAACTCTTCACCAGAATATGATAATCTTGAATCCAGGTGTAGCGAGCGGTCCGATACTTGTCGGATTCGGGTTCACAATCTGTCAAGTAATTGTAAGTCACCACAATAACCGACTTGCATCCTGGCAACAGAGACTCCGGGTTGAAACGACCGTCGATGTTCCGTTCCAAATAGTGCATCTCGGCGTTGTAAGCCTTGTCGAGGGAATGCCGGAACTCCGCCTCCGCTTCCGAAAGAGACCGCGCCCTCGCAATGCCGCAGTCCTGGAATCCGATCTCCGACGCCCACGATTTAATCTGTTGTGAACTAAGCATTTCCGGGATCATATTCACAACGTTATGCGCTCGAATTTATCCGGCACCTTGATATTCGTCACGCCTGGCACATTCAACCGGACCACCTTGATTTTACCACGGATTTCAATCACGCGGTTCAATTCCTTGAAGACAAACTCCGTGAAGAAGGAACTGGTGCTATCTACGGGCTGAAAAGCCGAGTATTCATACGACAATTTCTGTCCCTGCGGAAGTTTCTCCATTTCAGCATTGAACAGTGCCTGAACAGTCTGGAAATCAAAAGTGAAGGGCAAAAACCTGTTAACAGGGGCGTATGTGTCGTAGAAATACTGTTGTGTCAGTTTGTTCACGTATTTGATGCTGTCGGGGGTGAAGACGGCACGCATGACCTCAACACCGTAAGCGTGGATGTTGAGATAGAGGATGCTGTCGGTGCGGTTGACCAGGTAGAAATTGCACGTTCGTGTGCCCCCGGTATCGATGATGTCGGCCTTGCCGCGATAGGTGACCCAGTCGTATCCAGAAGCCATGGGAAGGACTGTCGTGTCAACCGGAACAATCACGCTGTCAACATTTTGCGCATCCAATCCAGCACAAGAGAGAAGCACTGCAACCGTCAACAAAAACAAGCGAACTCTTTTCATTATCATCACTATATAACATCATAGACGGATTCCGGTCCGAAAAGTTTCATTTTCCACCCGAAAATTGTAACATCTTAAAATATGGTCGTTTGAAGAAGGTCTTAAATGCATCGCACCGCCGAGGCACTGCTTGAAATCCTTGCATTTCCGGCACATCCCCGTGCGCATCCATGCCCGGTCGCGCATAAGTTGAAAACGGTTGTCCCACACATCCAACAAATCATCCTGATAGATGTTTCCCTGCACGAAACCACGGTCGATGTTGGGGCATGCGGAAATGCCGCCGTCAATCAACACGCTGCCGATGTTGATGCCCGCCCGACAGAAAAAATAGCTGTCGCGAACCTGTTCCTCGTATTTGCCCGCATAGGCTTCGCAGCTGAAAGTCAGACGGATACGGTTTTCTTGACGTGCTTCCGCTATAAACTGCATCACCTGCTCCACCTGTGTGCGTGAAAGCTGCAGTTCATCGTTATGCGCCGCCCGACCGATAGGGGAAATGGTGAACAACCGCCAATTCCGGATTCCGTTTTCAATCAGCAGTTCCTTGAGCTGGGGCAGTTCCGAGAAATTGCGCTGATGCACGCAGGTCACCACATCATACGCAAGTCCGGGGGTGCGCGCGATGAGCCGCAACGCCCGCAATGCCCGTTGGAAGCTCTCAGGATGGTTGCGCAACCAGTTGTGGGTCGCTTCCAGTCCGTCGAGACTCACCGTGATGGAAGACAATCCGGCGGCAGTCAATTTGGCGTGCATCGCCTCATCATAGAGCATCCCGTTGGTGACGATCCCCCAGCGCAAGCCTTTGTTTCTCAGAATCTTGCCGCATTCCGCCAGGTCCGGGCGCAGCAACGGTTCGCCACCCGTGATGGCAATGATCACCGAGTCGCGAGGATAGCGTTGCGCCAACGGTTCCACAGCCTTGAGGAAATCCTGAAAAGGCATATCTGGGACACAACTCTCTGACTTGCAATCCGAACCGCAATGGCGGCACGACAGGTTACACCGCCATGTGCATTCCCAGAAAAGGTAATTCAACTCGTGAATGGCTGTCTCGTTTTTGCGAAACACCCGAAACAGCCAGCGTTTGAAAGGTTTGATACAGCTACTCGACACTATTTTCCTTCATTTTGATAACAAGCGGGTTTTCCATGATTTCCTCACGGCTAAACGCGGAATCCAGAGGGGCATACTGTCCGCTAAGTCCGCCTGTTTCCGAATCAATATGACGGAAAGCAAGCCGCACGGAATCCAGACCTTCATGTGCATTGACATAGAAATCACCGGTGGAATCTGTCATGCCGTATTCATATTCGAAACCGCCTATCAGTCCCACACGGACATCCGAAAGGGGCTCTCCTGTGGCTTCCGAGACAACCTTTCCCATCACAGGGAAATAGTCATTCGGCATGCCATAACAGGCCTGAAACGTGAACATCAGGGCTGTCGCGGAAAAGGAGCCGAAAAGGAACCGCAATATCTGCTGCTTTTTCTGACGAAATATATTCATAGTATCAAATCATTAAAACGAAAGTGCAAAGGTACATTTTTTCATAGATTACAAGCCGATATTAAAAAAAAACAGCCAATGGCAAAAAATCGTATTTTCGCGCTTTGATAAAAGGACTACAAAAATGGAGAAAAAAGGATTGTATCTACCTGTTGTTGAGGAGTTTTACTCTCTTCAGGGGGAAGGGTTCCACACGGGAAAGGCCGCGTGGTTCGTCCGAGTGGGCGGCTGCGAAGTGGGCTGTTCCTTTTGTGACGAAATGCGCACATGGAACGCCGCCAGGTTCCCGATGGTGGATGTGGACGAGATTGTGGCGCGAGCGGCGCAAAAGCCTGCCAAGGCGGTCGTCGTCACCGGCGGCGAGCCGATGCTCTACAACATGGGGCCACTTTGTGCGGGCATGCACGCCCACGGCATCCAGTGCTACTTGGAAACCTCCGGCTCCGAACCGCTCTCCGGCGAATGGGACTGGATCTGTCTGTCGCCCAAATACGGTGCGCCGCCAAGGCCCGAAATCCTCGCCAAAGCCGACGAACTCAAAGTCATCATCGGCTGCGAGGAAGATTTCGCCTGGGCCGAGGAAAATTCCCGCAAAGTCGGCAACCGGTGCCTGCTCCTACTCCAGCCCGACTGGAACCGCTGCAACGTCATCATGAACCGCTTGGTCAACTACGTCCTTGAAAACCCCAAATGGCGCGTTTCCCTCCAGTCTCACAAGTACATGCAAATTCTTTAACCATTAACCTTTAACCATTAACCTTTAACCATTAACCTTTAACCCATAATGTTAAAATACCACAACTACGATATTGTTTTCCAGGAGATCCCTGACGAGGTGACTCTGGCGGTGAACCTCACGAACTGTCCGCACCGTTGCGTGGGCTGCCACAGTCCTCACTTGCGGGAGGACATCGGGGAGGTGTTGAATGAAAAGGCGATGGATTCGTTGTTGAAAAAATACGGGAAACAAATCACCTGCGTCTGTTTCATGGGGGGTGATGGTCAAGCCCAGGATGTGGAAACAATGGCCCGGCACTTGCGGCAGCATTCGAGCCTCAAAGTGGCCTGGTATTCCGGCAACACCACCCTGCCCCAAAACGCGCAGCTTTTCGATTACGTGAAAATCGGGGGGTATCAGGCGAACCTGGGAGGTCTCCGCTCCCGCACCACCAATCAACGCCTATACCACAACATCAACGGCAAAAACGTGGACATTACCGAACGGTTCTGGCGGTAATTCGTCAAGGCTGCTTTCCCTCCAGCTTCGGCAAACCAACCCCTTGTTTTTCCAACTCGCGCGGGACGAGCCACGGATGTTCCTCCAAATACATATCCCTTAATGGGATACTGAACACGTAACACACATCTTGCAAGGTGAGTTCGGATATATTCCATCCCCCGTGGCGGTCTGGAGTCTCCAATGCAGGGTAATAATACACTTTGTCCCTGATAGTTTTGAAACAATCCAGGTACATCATATCCACAATCAACTCATACGCCAACGCCTCTACATCATAAGGAGAGACAGGGCTATAGCTTTCGATTTCCGCCAGCAGATGTTCCGAATGCTCCTCGAGAAACTGGCTTCCGTTCATGTCTTGGAAAACCTTCTTCCCATATTCGTTCAAGCGCGCCGGACTATGACGCTCAGAAAGCGAAAGTTTACCGGCCGGAAACTTCGTCTGCAGAAATGTGACGACTTCGCTTAGCATCAACTCGACATGCCGTACATCTTGTTTTAGATCCTTGACGTCAAACTTGAGCTCATCAAATTCCTTGGCACTTGCCTTGGACTTTAGTTCATCCTTGATCTCCACTTTGAACTCCGTCAGTTCTTTTGCGCTCGCCTTCGTCTTCAGTTCCTCTTTGATCTCGGCCACATCCGCCGCGCTCGCCTTCGTTTTCAGCTCCTCCTTGATCTCGGCCACATCCGCCGCGCT